>Ga0075124_10000081_pt1 | contig 43089 bp, 37 predicted proteins | sample AntAceMetag02UKS_FD_69809 | JGI IMG/M metagenome (GOLD analysis project Ga0075124, IMG submission 69809) | Saline lake microbial communities from Ace Lake, Antarctica - Antarctic Ace Lake Metagenome 02UKS | ecosystem: Environmental > Aquatic > Non-marine Saline and Alkaline > Saline | place... | reverse complement strand
TATCCTGATATTGAACTGACAAACAAGCAAATTTGCTTGTTTTCAATATTCAATATTGAATACCCTTTCAACGCATGGAAAATACGGTAAAATAGAAAGAAACCTATGTCAAGCAAGTTTCTTGATGACAATTTCGGGGATACCCGTTTATTTATTACCAATTATAATGTTCTATTGTTTATCCAATTAAAAATTTACGCGCTTTCAGGAAGCAGTCAGTGCAAAGGAAAACACTATTACAGGGCCACATAAATTACCTCTGCCTTTGCACTGTAGGACCCGACTTTTTTCTCTATCTATCTGCCCCCCTATAACGAGTATTTACCAATGTTGAAGCTCCCCGCAACAAGTTGCGGGGAGCTTCGATTGTTAAGGAAAATATTTGTTTTTTTATTCGCTCGCTAACCCCGCCGCAAGCAGTGGGGAATGCGCTCGCTGTGCAATCCAAAAGAGCACACCTTTTATAGGAGGACTTACTTATGCTCGTAGAAGTGGACATCTGTCTGCGGAAAGGGAATGCTTATGCCTTCCGAATCGAAGCGCTTTTTTACGGCAATCATGGAATCAAAATAGACCCCCCAGTAATCCGCTGTTTTCACCCAGGCCCTCACCTCAAAATTCACACTGCTATCTCCCAGTTCCTTCAAGACAATCATAAGCTCGGGCTCTTTGAGTACTCTTTCATCACCATCCATGATGTCCTTTAATATTGTTCTCACGCGATCCAGATCATCACCGTAGCTCACCCCAAAGAGCATATCAACCCGCCTCATATCCTTTGCGGAATAATTAACGATATTGTCACCCATTACCCTTGAGTTCGGAATGATAATCACCTTATTGTCCAAGGTTTTCAGCTGGGTGGTAAAAATCTGAATCTTCTCAACGGTACCCGAGGCGCCGCCGCCATCGACATAATCGCCAATTTTGAAAGGTTTAAATATGAGCATGAGGAATCCGGCGGCGAAATTCGCCAGGGACCCCTGCAGTGCCAGGCCGATTGCCAGGCCTGCGGCACCGATTATCGCAATAAACGACGTCGTCTGTATCCCGAGCTGGGCAAGAGCCGCTATAACGATGAATGCCATCAACGCTATGTAGGTGAGGCTTTCTGTAAAGGAAACGATGGCAGGATCTATTTTTCTCTTGTTCATCATCCTCACAATTAATTTCTCAATTAACTTCGCTATCCATCGACCTACAACAAAGATTACGATGGCAGCAATCACTTTAAACCCGTACAATGTAGCCAGTTCCTGTACCTTCCCTATCAAACTCTCCATAACACACCTCCCCGTAAATTATTTGATTCCATAATCAGTAGCCACCATGGCCATTGAAGCTCCCCGCAACAAGTTGCGGGGAATCTCCGATTGTTAAGGAAAAGGTTTATTTTGTATTCGCTCGCATTCCCCGCCGCAAGCAGCGGGGAATGCGCTCGCTGTTCAATTTAATTGAAACTTTTATGTGATTTTTTATTTTAACAATAAACACCTTTACCAGCAAAGAAAAAGGAATGCATTTCTAATGTGTAAGGGAATTCAGCATGGTCTGAATATCAGTAGTTGGCAATATGCAGGCCCCATTAACACATACATAGGCTGCTGCCTTCCCCGCAATGGTCTGATGATTCCTGGTAAATTCGGCAATCTCTGTAATTTCCGGCAGTTCTTCATCGGTCGGCCTCACAACAACGGCTACGTGAGGTAAAAAATGAGTCCGCAGAGCCTTCAGCATCAACTTGGTATCCCGGGCTTCCGGAATACCGGCCACAACCACTTCATAAGATGGCCCAAAGGCAAGGTCAAAGGCCACCATAAGCGCTGCATAGGCTGCCGGTGATTGTCTCACCGTCGTAAAGAAGGCGGACCCTGTCTTGTGTGCCCTCTCCAGTAGTTCGGGCCTCGACGATAATTGGCCGAGGCGGATCATATTCCACATGGCAATTGAATTGCCCGAGGGGATCGCCCCCCCGTAGATCTCCTTTTGACGGACGATAAGATCCTCACCATCGGAAGGGGTATAGTAGAATCCCCCCTCTTTTTCGTCCCAGAAATACCTGATAAGATCGTCATTGAGGGCGAGGGCGGTCCTTAAATATTTCACTTTGAAGTTTGACTCGAAGAGCTCTATCAATCCCCATATCAGAAAGGCATAGTCATTAAGATTCGCCACTATTCCCGACTCATTATCCTTAAAACGATGGAGGAGTCGGCCATCCCCTCTCATCATACGGCTCAGAATAAATTCTGCCCCTTTTCCCGCCGCTTCGATATAGACTTTCTCATCAAAAGCCTGACCCCCTTTTGCAAGGGCGGCAATCATGAGGCCATTCCAGTCGGCGAGTATCTTCTCGTCTCTCAGGGGACGGACACGCCCTTCCCTTGCGGCATATAATTTCCGCCGCGCCATTTCTACCAGATCGAAAAGATCCGCCTCAGCCAGGAAAGAATCACCGGCAGGCCGGGAATGACCCTCGCTTAAAGAAAGAATGTTCCTGCCTGTTTTTCCACTCCTCCCCTCCTCTTTATAATTACCATTCTTTTCCAGACCGAAACGATCGATAATAATCGCCGCCTCTTTTTTATCTAAAATGCCCTCCACCTCTTCCCGTGTCCAAAGGTAGAATTTCCCCTCTTCTCCTTCGCTATCGGCATCCTCGGCAGAGTAAAACCCTCCCATAGGAGCGGTCATGCGATCCGTCACGTAGCTGAAGATCTCCCGTGCCGTTCTTTCATATTCTTTCCTGCCCGTTGCCTGATATGCCTCGACATACACAAATGAGAGCATGGCCTGATCGTAGAGCATTTTTTCAAAGTGGGGCAGAAACCATTTCTCATCGACGGAATATCGGTGAAATCCGAATCCCACATGATCGTATATTCCGCCCCGCCGCATTGCCTGAAGAGTTTTTTCCACCATATGAAGGGCATGTGCATTCCCGCTTCTCTTCCAGTATCGGAGGAGAAAAATCAGATTCTGGGGAGAGGGAAATTTGGGTGCACGGCCAAAACCGCCATTTACATCGTCAAAGAGTCCCGCCAGCTGATCGAAGGCCGAGGCGAGGATACCTTTTTCCGGGGTTCCCTTTTCAAGCTCCTCCGACCTCGATTTAAGCTCTGCCACAATCTGACCGGCACTCTCGATTACCTCATTTCTTCGGGTCTTCCATATCTCGTTGATTCTGGGGAGAAGTTCCATCATGCCGGGCCTGCCGAAGCGATTTTCCCGGGGTATATAGGTTCCCGCAAAAAAGGGTCTCTTATCCGGGGTCATGATTATAGTGAGGGGCCATCCCCCGCTCCCCGTCATTATCTGGGAGACCGTCATGTATATCTTATCAATGTCGGGGCGCTCTTCACGGTCCACCTTTACATTGACAAAAAAGGCATTCATTAAATGGGCGACATCGGGATTCTCGAATGATTCATGGGCCATCACATGACACCAGTGACACGTTGAATACCCGATGGAAAGAAAAATGGGTTTATCTTCTTTCCTGGCCCTCTCAAATGCCTCTTCTCCCCAGGGGTACCATTCGACGGGATTATACGCATGCTGTCGCAGATAGGGGCTTTTTTCATGTATCAGCCGATTAGGCGATGGTTTCTCTTTCATCGTCTCACCGCACACTTTCGATACAGTCGTCAATCTTTGCGTTTAGGATGATGTGAAGCTCCCCACCCACAGGGCGGGGCTTCCCGGTAAGGAATATGCTTGTTTTATATTGCGCCCCTTACCCCGCCTACAAGGCTGGGCTTGCGGGTGCGCTCCCGGTCAAAGGCAGAGTGTTTCCGGAGGAGGTTTCGTGGCCAGTATGGATGACTTTATTCCTTATTGTAATCGAGCCATGCAATAATAGTAAAGGGTAAATTTCTTCAGATACAACGCATGTCGATATATTGTTCTATAATTCTTAAGCCTTTTTTCCTGAAGGAGAAGTTTCCGCCTACTGCTCCTCCTGCTCCAGGCCGAAGATCTTCCCCATGTTCAAATATCTTCCCACCGCTGTTTTGGGCTCGTATATGTCAAGATCAATTGCAGTAAATTTGATCACCGAGGGAAGTACGAGAAGTGCTCCTATGGTTGTGGCAATCATCGTGCCCGCCATCAGGACACCGAATAATATGATGGGAATGAAGTTGGATTGGATCAGGACGAGATGGCCCAATATGAGAGCGAGAGAGGTGAAGACTATGGCCTTTCCGGATACGGCAGAGGTCCGGGCGATTGTCTCGTCGACGCTGTAGCCCCTTGCCCTGTTGTATCTGAAGGTATTCAGGAAATGGATGGTATCGTCCACACCGATACCGATAGTGACTGCGGCGATAATCGATGTCGCCATATCGAGTTTTACACCGAGCCACCCCATGATACCGAAGTTGATAATAACGGCAACGCTCATCGGAATGAGGGCCAGGGGCCCGACTTTCAAATGATTGAAAAGGAGGGCAACGATAATGCCGACGACAATCAGGGAATAGAGGAGGCTCTGTAATTGCCCCGTAATCACATAATTGACCAGTTTTATCTCCATCGTGGGAAATCCGGTAATCCTGTACGAATAAGAGTCTAGCAGATGTTCGTCCAGATAGTCCGATATGGATTTTACCGTATGCTTCGTAACCGCCGTGCCGAGAAGGAGATCCCGTTTCCCATGCATACGGGTCAGGAGATTCAGCGTCTGGAAATCGAAATCGACAAAGGGTTCAAATTCGTCAAACCTCCCGTCAGAATCTTCATCATCGCCTGAGTATATTTCGAGGTAGTCGGCGATATCGCTCTTAGCCTCTGGTATTTTAAACATGGCACTATCATCATTATTCATGGCCATGTGCATGGTCTTGATCAGGTCCGTAAATGAATCGGTCCTCCCTATATTCAGATCATCATTCTCATCAGTTACCAGCCACTCCCTCAGGTCTTCAACCATGGCGAGAAACTGGGGGCTCTTCACGCCGTCGACCTCTCCCGTATCGATCAGAATATTAAATCCCACACCACCTCCGAATTTTTCACCGATAAAAGAGCCGTCTTTTCTGACCGGGTCACTATCCTTAAAATAGCTCAGAAAGGTTGTCTCCACTTCGAGTTTTGATATTCCAACCAGAGATATCGCCAAAAGCAGGACGACCACCGCCAATACCTTGCGATGGTGAATAATGGCCCCTTTTGTAAAGAGGAGAACGATTCTGTCAACAATAGTCTTTTTGAGCACCTGGTCTTTTCCGCGTAAAAGAGAAGGTATTTTGTGAGGCATGAGCTTCAGACATGCTGGTATCAGCGAACTTGATATCACTACTGCAAAGACGACCCCGACAGCGGATAGAAAACCCCATTCCCTAACGGCAGCTATTCGACTCGTCGTAAGCGTTATAAAGGCGATGAAGGTGGTAAACCCTGCGAGAAGTACCGTCAAAGATATATGTGACATGGAATGAAGCAGTCCCTTCATCTTTCCCTCTTTGCTGATCATATCGAAATCGGCATAATACTGATTGAGAATATGAATCGAATAGGAACTCCCCACGGCTATCATGAGCGGTGGAAGGGAGATACCAAGCGGTGTAATCTTATATCCTAAATACCCCATAAATCCGAAGAGCCAGAGTTCGGCCATGCCGAGCGTGAAAAAGGGGAGTATGACACCCCGCACCGATCTGAAATTGAAATAGAATACAAATATGACGACAAGCAAAACGATTGGCGTCAGTATAAACATATCACTCTGCATATAGTTGTGCATCGAGATATTGACGACGGGCACACCGGTGAGGGTAATGTCCAGACCGTCGTGGCCTGCAATGATCTCCTTTACCTCTCGGACAATGGGGTCCTGATCCAGCATATTGACAAATTTGATGACGATGGCAAAATCGGTTATTTTTCCGCTTTCCCCGTCCCGGGCATAAATCCCCTCCTCAAAGGCGGGGTTTCTCTCGAGCTTTTGCCTGAAGCCATCGAATTCTTCTCGTGACGATGGAAGAATTCGCCTTCCTTCGTTGTCCTTCTCGACAAGGTCATAGGTTTCGAGTGTATCATTTTCCCCCGATATATCCTTGGCCGTTAGGGGGGAGATTATATCGTCGATCAATTCACACTCTTTAAAGTCACGGGCCTTTATTATTTCTTTTTTGAGTCTTTTCAGATGACCCTCATTTAAATAACCAATGGTGCCAAAGAGTTTTTCAACCTTTCGTCGGAGAAACCGTGCGAAGGGAGGATCATCATCAAAGATTGAGACCATTTCTCCGAATTGTATATTACCTCCCGAGAGTATTTTTTCGAATCTCTCAACTCTGCGAGTTTCACGTTCGCCGTTAAATTCCTCGTATTCCTCAAGATCCACAAGAAGAGCGTCAATCTTTTGAAATGTTTCCGGGCTCCAGAGGTCCTCATTTGAAACGGCCATTATGACAAATCTGCCGTTGTCGCCGTGCAGGTCTTTCACAGAATTGTAATAGATGTAATCCGGGTCATTCAAAGGCATGAAGCACTCGATGGAATTGTCAAACTCCAGTCTCGTCATTCCCGGTGTCAATATCATCGTGGCCAGGGCAAGAAAAATCAAAACAGCTATCGGATGACGTAACACAAAATTGATATACTTATTCATGATACCTTCCTGAGAGGCCTTATTGCTATTGAAGAATAAATTAAATGGTTCTGGATTTTCCCCCGTGACATGAAGCACTTGGATTAAATAATATATAATGTCCTCATGTCAAACTGTTTATTGCAAAAATTACCATACCCATAAAACAATTTCCGTATATTTGAGAAGGAAAGCTGCCTTCTCACTGTTTAAAAAAGTCATCTTGTAACCAGCGAAGATTACCTTCGAGAAAGGGTCTTGTTTTTAGTCATAACCAATTATTATAATTGATAATTTAACTATTTTTCTGTAATTTATCGATATATTCGATTCGGTCTATTTAACTGATTTTTATCGATAATTTTATTGACATCTCGTTTTTAATGTTTATACTAAGAATCAAGGAAGGATAATTAAGAAATATTGGTTCTTTAAAGAAGATAATTCGATATTGGATAGTAACACGTTTTTACAGAGACCGTTGTACATACCTCGGTTGAGAACGATTTCTGAAAAGAAAAGCAGTTACTCATTCAACAGCGTTTTCACTTTCCACATTCATTTTACATTTTCGGAATTTTCAGGTGCAGTACTTATGGTCAAGTGATCATGACGCCCGATATTCCGATTTCCTGTCAGAAAACATTTCCAAGAACTTTTCTCCAAGATCCACATTCATAGTGCTGACTCATTTATTGCGATGATGCGACGGAACGATATGCCCGAACTGGTATAGCGGTGAGGTGAGCTCTCTTCCAATAGAGAATTATGGGGTGAAGTTCAAATATTAACGGAAGCAACATAAAAAGCAGAGGAGGGTAGAAAATGAAAAGATCATGGTTACCAATAATGTTAGTTATGCTGTTTGTATTAATCCCGGCGATGGCAATCGGCGCCTCTTTCACAGGTTCAATCCAGGGCTTCAACTGCGTAACCCAGGGCAAGACATGCCCGGTTGGCAAGGAAGACCCCGTGATCGCGGCTGAAAGTGTATTCGTATTGCTCTCGGAAGGCGCCGCCAATGTGTTCTACTTTATCCCGAATCTTGACCGCGGGATAATGGCACGACACATCAATGAAAGCGTTAAGGTTGTAGGGACAATGACGAAAAACCTGAACAGCATCAGTGCTAAAGAGCTCTATGTTATGAAGGGTGGAAAGTATAAAAAGGTATGGGATACCAACATTCAGGATGAAATCTACAAGGACATTTGGGGAACACTTCCCCTTAGAGGGAAATAAATGACGGATAAGGAATAACCTTTCATTTCCCGTTTTATAAAAGGACCCCGGCCTTCGGCCGGGGTTTTTTTATCCCTTAAAATATCGGAATATACGTGCGGCTATGGATGGGCGCGGGCTCATTCTTTCTTTGCTATCTTTACGAAGAGCGTGATTGTGTAATTCCTGACTAGGGAACCCTGAAGAGAACGGGGAGAATCCCCATATTATGCAACCGTTCTATTATCTCAAGGGGTATGTAAAGCCAGATGAACCAAATGGTTTCTAAAAACGTCCTCCGGTATGTAATCGTTTTTACGTTGAACGAAGAGGGTTCATCGAGTAGTGATAATTTCGGTATAAATCGTGGCACTCGTCTCATATAGCGCGCATATTTATCTCCATGTTTCTTCAGCAACTTCCCTTCTTCGGCTAAGATAACGAGGGGATAGTATCCGAGAAAAAGCAAAAACAGAACACCGAGGATCAATACGTTTTCCGTCAATAATCCAACACCGACAGTACCAATAAAACTGAACAGATAGAGGGGATGCCTGACTATAGAATAGGGACCCTCGGTAATCATTGTATGCGTCTTATGTCCGGACATATAGACCGAAGACCACAGTCTTCCGAAAACGCATACACTAATCAGAAATACTCCGCATAATTCAAACAGAAGATCGTATATGCCCTCCTGACCGAACGAATGATCGCTTATCAATAAAATTCCAACCAATATAACCGCCATGAACCTGGATACAGCGGTTCGATATTTCGCCGCATACATCAAGATTTTTTGCTTCATATGCTCCACCACACTATTATTAACAACGGCCCCTCTCTCCTTAAATAGAGTACGTTGCTATAAGGGTAACCCTCCCCCCTCACTTAATTTAGAACATTGTAATTTTAATGTTTAAGACTTAAAGGATGGATGAACCCCCTTGTTCTCGCTTTCGGGGCGAGAGAAGAGTTAGCATGTCAACAGGATAAGAGAACAACACAATTTTCTCGCTAGAAACAGGAGCAACCGTCTACACCCGCCAGCGTTTCATAGAGGCAATATCAGAAACTATTTTTTTATACAAGCCAATTAATATTCTCCGAGAAACACCGTACTTTCCCTAGAAAACCTCAATTGACTCTCATTTTAAACTTGACATGGAGGCATAAATCACTATATTGCCATTTAGAAATATACTCGAGGTTACGTCATGAGAGAATTTGTAAAAGTTATGAAGGCATTATCAGATCCGAACCGTGTAAAAATTATCAAAATGCTGGAGCGGGAATCAATGTGCGTCTGCGAACTCGAATGCGCCCTAGGAATCGCCCAGCCTACGGTCTCAAAGCATCTCAAGGTACTCGAAGAAGCGGGACTCGCTGCATACCAAAAAGATAAACTGTGGGTAAACTATATGCTTGCCGATGGAAAAAGAAATGACTATGCGGAGATGATGCTCGGGAATTTAAAGGGCTGGCTCAACGAAGTAAGTGAAATCAGAACACTGGTCGAGAAACTGCCCGAGATCGATCGTGAAAAAATCTGCAGGAGATAATTTTTCGATCAACAGATTACCTTCACTATAGAGTAACACTCTATTTCGACCGATTATTCGTTAAGAGATGAGGCAATGAAGGAAAGAATAAAGCTTCTTATTATTATTGCGGCATTTATCGCCGCCTATTTCATGCCCTGGGACGACCAGGTAATACGGCGTTCCGGCCTGGAGGCATTCCTTATGCTCCAGGAATACGCAAAAAAGCATGTACTGACCTGCCTCATACCGGCCTTTTTTATCGCCGGTGCCATCGCCGTCTTTGTCTCACAGGCATCGGTCCTGAAGTATTTCGGATCGGAGGCCCGAAAGATCCTCTCCTATTCCGTTGCGTCCGTCTCCGGATCGATTCTTGCCGTCTGCTCATGTACGGTCCTTCCCCTCTTTGCAGGAATCTACAAACGAGGGGCTGGTATCGGACCGGCAACGGCCTTTCTTTACTCGGGACCGGCGATCAATGTCCTCGCGATTATTCTGACGGCAAAGGTCCTCGGGTGGCAACTGGGCGTGGCCAGGGCTTTAGGAGCAATCGTCTTCGCAATTATAACGGGGCTTCTCATGGCCTTTATTTTTCGAAGGGATGATGCAGCACGATCACCAGGACAGGTTTTTCTCCCCCAGGAAGAGGAATCGACGCGTTCCCTCACCAAGGAGGGATTATATATGCTCACCATGGTCCTCATCCTTGTTTTTGCCGCTTTCGCGAGACCCGCCTCTGAGGCCTCGACGGTCTGGATTATGCTCTTTAAGACAAAGTGGCTCGTGACGGCACTATTGCTTGGTATTCTTGTGATCATGCTGAAATCATGGTTCTCCCGTGATGAACTGGTGGAATGGATGGATTCCACCTGGAGCTTTATGAAGCAGATTTTCCCCCTCCTTTTCGCCGGGGTTCTCGTGGCAGGATTTCTCTTGGGACGTCCCGGACATCCGGCACTGATACCTGATAAATGGATACATCTGTTGGTAGGCGGCAATTCTCTCGGCGCCAATCTGATTGCCTCCATCTCCGGCGCCCTCATGTATTTTGCGACACTTACAGAAGTTCCGATCCTGCAGGGCTTGATAGGGGCGGGAATGGGAAAGGGACCGGCACTTGCACTCCTCCTTGCGGGACCGGCATTATCTCTTCCGAACATGCTCGTCATAGGCAGTGTTATGGGCGTCAAAAAGACGGCGGTATTTTGTGGAATCGTAATCACACTCTCCACAATTGCCGGCCTTTTGTATGGATTGATTGCAACGTAGAGAAATGAGGCATGAAAAATATTTGAATAGTTCTAGCGGGGATGCTTTGAAATCCCCTGCCATATATCATTATCGTCACATCCCTTTTAATGATCAATAAAGGGAGAGTTGTTAGAAGAGAGGAAAATAAAATGGAAATCAAGGTACTGGGACCGGGCTGCATGAAATGCCGGAAAACAGAAAACATCGTCAAAGAGGCCGTGGTTGAGTCGGGCGTGGAGGCCAATATCGACAAGGTAACGGATATCATGAAGATTGCCGATTACGGCGTCATGGGTACGCCTGCCGTTATCGTCGATGGTGAGGTGGTATCGGTGGGAAAGGTTCCCACAAAAGACGAAATCAAAAAGTGGATAAGACGATGACTGCAAATACTTTAGAAAATCTGCACAGCAGACGTCTCCCGATTGTAATAATAGAGTAGCCTGTTCCTTCCCCATCCTCTCGTTGACAGGCGAGACTTATTCCCCTATAATTTGAACTTGTAAAACCAATTTCCTATCAATGAGAAGTATCGATCCATAGGAGCCGAGCATGAATTACATCAAGATCAGATTTGCAGACGATGTTGGGAAAATCGACGTCGATTTACAGGAGACACTTGATGAAATGTTTAACATGATCAGCCCAATGTCATACAAGCGTCGCCAGCGTGTCTGGAAACCCCAGGTTGATGTCTATGAGACGAATGATGAATTTTTGGTTCTGTCGGAACTGGCAGGCGTCAATCGTGAAAACGTGCGAATCGAGCTCGGACGCAAAACCGTCAAGATTTACGGAATCAGGAAAGAAGAGATAATAAACAGAAACGCACGGTACAGACTCGCCGAGATACCCTACGGATATTTTGAAAGAAATCTCTCGCTCCCCTGGCCAATAGACAGGAAACACGTGGAGGCAACATTAACCGAGGGACTTCTTCACATCAGATTAGCAAAGTTACCCGCTGAGAGAGTCCGAAACATATCGATCCGGACAAGCTGACATTATTCCCGAAAACTGAAGGTCTCCGCAAAAATTGCGCGGACCTTCCGACTGTTAAGGAAAAATGTATTTTTTATTCGCTCGCTGACCCCACCGCATAAAGCGGGGAATGCACTCGCCGTTCAGCACAGACTGGGGATTAAAAGAGCACAACGATTCTTTGCAAGGGGGATAAGATGTTAGATCAGAAACCTGAAGATTTGCGGAATATTAAGATACCCGATATCCTTCCTGTAATTCCCATCTATAATGCCGTCGTCTTCCCCGCAATGACCTTTCCGATAGAGGTATACGGTCCCCAGTCGATTTCCCTTATCGATGAAGTCATGGCAAAGGACAGGCTGGTGGGTATCGTGACATCAGAGAAGGTTCCTCTTGAGGCAAAACCGGAAGATCTTTTCGGTATAGGGACAAGCTCGATGATTCTGAAGATGGCAAAACCGGAAGACAACAAGGCCCAGCTTCTCCTTCAGGGCATCGGAAGATTTAAAATCACCGAATTTCTTGAGGGAACCCCCTATATTCGTGTTAAGGCAGAACCGATAGAGGATGAAGGAATCAAGGATATAGAAACGGAAGCACTGATGACGAACCTGGTGGGGCTCTTCGACAGGATTGTAAATCTTTCGCCATTTCTGCCACAGGAATTCAGTCTTGTAGCAAAGTCTATCGCGGAGCCGGGGGTATTAGCCGATATGATCGCCTCCATTATCAATGCCTCCATAGAGGAAAAGCAGAAGGTTCTCAAACTGCAAAACGTAAAGAAACGATTGAAGGAGGTGACGAGGCTTGTCAATCACCAGGTGGAAGTCATGGAGCTTGGCAACAAGATCCAGTCACAGGTGAAAAACGATATCGACAAGAATCAGCGCGAGTATTTCCTGAGGCAGCAGCTCGCCGCCATAAAAGATGAACTCGGCGAGAAAGACGAATCGAAGGTTGAGGTAGAGGAATACCGGGTAAAGATCGAGGAGAGAAACCTGCCTGAAGAGGCACGAAAAGAAGCAGAGAGGGAACTCGACAGGCTGTCTCGAATGCATCCTTCATCGGCGGAATACACCGTCGTAACGACCTATCTGGACTGGATTACGGAGATCCCCTGGGATATAAGCACTGAAGACAACCTGGATATAAAAAAGGCGCAAAATGTCCTTGATGAAGACCACTATGGCCTGGAAAAGGCGAAAAAACGAATGATAGAATATCTCGCCGTGAGGAAATTGAAACCCGATTCCAGGGGTCCCATACTCTGCTTCGCGGGCCCTCCGGGCACGGGGAAAACATCCATGGGGCAGTCAATAGCGCGGGCACTTGGACGAAAATTCATTCGCATGTCCCTCGGGGGAGTTCGTGATGAAGCGGAGATACGCGGACACCGCCGAACCTATATAGGAGCCCTCCCTGGCCGAATCATACAGGGAATCAGGAGGGCGGGGTCTAACAATCCCGTTTTTATGCTCGACGAAATTGACAAGGTGGGCAGTGATTTTCGCGGCGATCCCTCCTCGGCACTCCTCGAGGTACTCGATCCTGAACAGAATTTTTCTTTCATGGATCATTATCTCGATGTGCCCTTTGACCTTTCTCATGTAATGTTTATAACCACTGCCAATATTCTGGACACCACTCCTCCCGCACTTCGTGACAGAATGGAGGTCATTGAGCTTCCGGGCTACACCCTGGAAGAAAAGATAATGATTGCGAAACGGTATCTCATACCTAAACAGATTGATGCAAATGGATTGAAAAAAAGGCATATTTCCTTCACAAAGGGTGCGCTCAAGCTGATTGCATCCGGATATACCAGGGAAGCAGGTGTCAGAAACCTTGAGAGGGAAATCGCCGCAATATGCCGGGGAGTGGCTAGCATGATCGCCCAGGGCAAAATCAAATCTATTTCAATCACCATTAAAGATGTGCCGAAATACCTGGGACCGGTTCGGGTAATTTCAGAGATGAGTGCCAGGACATCAATACCGGGCGTTGCCATGGGTCTCGCATGGACCCAGGCAGGAGGTGAGCTTCTCTTTATCGAGGCGACAGCAATGAAGGGCAAAGCAAGTCTAACGCTGACGGGGCAGCTCGGAGATGTAATGAAGGAATCTGCCACGGCTGCGCTCAGCTTTATCCGCACAAATGCAGAAAAGATTGGTGTTCAAAAGGACTTTTTTGACGAGGTAGATATCCACATCCATGTACCGGCCGGGGCCATCCCGAAAGACGGACCCTCGGCAGGTGTTACCATGTTAACGTCTCTAACGTCACTTCTGACAAACAGAAAGATCAAGAAGAATCTTGCCATGACAGGTGAAATCACCCTTCGGGGCCTTGTACTCCCCGTCGGCGGCATCAAGGAGAAGGTCCTGGCCGCCCATCGCGCGGGTGTTAAAGAGATAATTCTTCCCAAATGGAACGAAAAGGACCTCGAAGATGTCCCCGGTAATGTAAAGAAGGATATCAGATTTCACTTTGTGAATGATATGTTCGAGGTATTGAAGATCAGTCTTACCTGAGAATACAGAGGCCCAAGCAGGCGCTCTCTTTCGTGAGGGAGTGTCCTTATTTCCCGAATGGGCTCATCACCTACCATGTTGAATTCCCTGAAACTATAAGGGCAGCAACTGCTGTCTTTCTTTCAATCCTACAAGGCCTGCTGCCTCAATGACACGCCTTGACCCACGTTTCGATGAAGCTTCCTGTCCTCTTTCGCGCGCTCTTTGTAATATTTCCTCCATGCCAAAAGCTCCTTCTTCAACAGGTAGTTATGGTAGCTGTATGAGACTTCAAGAGCGCGTACCGCCTCTTCGGAAGATTCAAATACGGGAATCTGCCTATCATTTTTAATCGATATTATTCTCTCCGGTGCATTCGGTATATAAATTGCCGCCGGTTTTTTGTAAGCCTGGCATAATTTTACGATCTCGACTATCGAATCAATAACAACATCCTGCCACACATTGGGAATCGGGAGCAATCCATCAATCTCCCCGGAAGAAAGAAGGATGTCGAATATATCGATAAAGGCCTGTTTGGAGAGGCCCGGCCCTACATCAATCGGGTTCGACGCGTTAAAGAGTTGTCCCGTTTTACGCAATTTATCCTCTGTTTCACCCGAAAGGTGTGCCATCTCGAGACCCGATGAGATGATAAAATAGGCTGCTATGCCACCAAAGGCCCCTGAATTGGTAAACACGGCAATTCTCTTTCCTTTTAAGGGTGGCATAGAGGTGAACATCTTTGGCAGTGAATAGAGCTCGCTTATCGAACTAAGCCGTATCATACCCGCCTGCTTACATGCACTGTCAAATATGGCATCGTTGTTCGCCATGCCTGCAGTGTGCGACATGGCCGCCTTTGCGCCCTCACTTGTTCTCCCCACCTTATAGACGAGAATCGGCTTGTCAACTTCCTTTGCCTTTTCAAAGAGCTTGCGTCCACACTGCACATTCTCGAGAAACATGCCGATAACAGAACTATTATCATCCTTGAAATAATCGATAAGATCCGCTTCGTCGATGTCGGCTTTATTTCCTATGCTTACCACCTTGTTAATTTTTGAAACCTCTGCCTGCAGTGAATCTATTACCAGAGCTCCAACGCCGCCTCTGTATAATGTAGGACACGTTTCCCGTCTTTTCAAACACGTCATCATACATGCCCGGAACAATGCCGAAAAAACAGCAAAATTTACTGTATGTATTCAAGACGCCGAGACAGTTCGGCCCCATATATCGAATGCCGTAGTGCCTCGACACTTCATCGAGCTCCTTTTGAAGAACTTTCCCGTCTGGCCCGCCTTCATCAAACCCTGCACTCTGAATTATAATATTTTTTATCCCCTTTTCACCGCATTCCCTTACAGTATCCGGCACATGCCTCGCCGCGATAATCACAACGGCAAGGTCTACTTTCTCAGCTATGTCGAGCACACTCGAAAAACCGGGGGTATCACCAATCGATTCTCACTTTCTGTTAATCGCATAAACACTTCCCTTAAAATCAATATGTTTTAGGATGTTACATATCGTGGCTCCAAGATTAAAGGGAGAATTGGATGCACCTATTACAGCAACCGAATGGGGATTAAAAAACTTTTCCATATCTCATACCTCTCGATTTCCCTTACTGAGTCTCTGTCCTGTATATTTTTTCCTGTTTTTCTTCCCTTCATTGAAGGGGGCATAAACGTTGAAGCTCCCCGCAACAAGTTACGGGGAATCTCCGACTGTTAAGGAAAATGTTTATTTTTTATTCTCGCTCCCCCGCCGCAAGCAGCGGGGAATGCGCTCGCTGTTCAGTTCAATCAGTTTTATAAGTATCTATGGCCGACTATATTTACATTTCGGAACCGAATTTAAACACGGTGTTTTTCATCTATTCTTGTAACAGTGCCATTTAAAAGGATATGAGTATTTGATTCTTTCACTGACTATATATGCATCGATATCAGCCCTTGTTTCTCAGGCCTGACTCCCTCCAAATCTAGAGCACTTCTAAGCGCAAGAGGACCTTTTTCCTATCGGGGAATACCTGATTTTGTGGTAGTGGAATTCCTGATTTTTGATCAGGTGAAGGTACGATAATTTCTTGAAGATTTTACTTATTTGATCCTCTGTTACCGATAGCGATTGATGGTCTCCGAAGTCCTGCCTCTCATTTTCCTCTTATCAATGAATCCTTCTTCTTTTCCGAGCCCACTGAGCTCTCAGAAATCGGCGGAATCCGTTTTCTTTTTATTGCAAATTCTCTATTTTTTAAATCTGAATTTTCTTCTCTTCGACATTTTTAGAAGTCTCGGTATTAATCCATTGCGCAACTCCTCTCTATTATCTTCAATTTTTCCAATCCCGTATTCTTTTGTTCTCCCGAAGCCTTTCATTGCCACTTCATCATCAATGAGCAGCCGAGTGCCTCCGGCTTGATCGTTACTTGTTACGTTTCTTGCTACGCCATATTCGTTACTTGCAACGCTCCTTTCCCCCTCTTTTAGTTCAGTTATCGAAATGCTTCTAAGCCGTAAAAGTGCCCTCTCAATTATGGATGAGTAGGTGGCATCAGAGCGTTCCTTCTCCCCTTTAAGAACATACTGTGCTTCTCTCGATAGCATTATAGTGTAGGATTTCTTACCATTAGCCCTGTTCTTTTCCCTCCATCTCCTCAATCGTTCCTTTTCCGTACCCATCCGGCCTCTCCCCGTTGCTTGTAACATTATATCTTGGTTACATGTAACATATGACTGTCTCTCTTGTCAAGACCCATAAAAAACGGCCTCATAATACAGTAATAAATTGAAACGTAGGCATTAGTACTTTATATATCTTCATTTTTCTTGACAGCAGAAACCATTATTTTATATAAGATGCACGCCTGTCTACGGACTATATTTGCTCCATCTGCCTTTATGAAAGGTAGCTGCGTATGTCGCAAAGAGGCGCACACCTCAAATATTTTTACCACGGGAGGTCGGGTTATGAAACCAGCGGGAACACAACACGTCGCAGAATTTTTCAACTGTTCAAAGGATATACTGAACAATGTTGATGAGATAGAAAGAATTCTCCGGGACAGTATACTTGCAAGCGACGTAGAACTCATAAGCCTGAGCAGTCACAGGTATGAACCGATTGGCGTTACATCCATTGCTGTTGTCAGTGAATCTCATGTGGCAATTCATACTTATCCCGAGGCGCGTCATGCCTCAATAGATATCTATACCTGTTCTCGCGGCCCGGCATCTGCAAGGATACTGGATTATTTGAAGGATAAATTGGAGCCTTCCACCACAAGAATCGCCGTGTTATCGAGGGGAAATCCGATCGAGGTAACAGACACAAACTGGATAACTGATGATACGGGTTCAGCGGGTTATGACATCAGATACCACATAGAAAAGGAAATATACAACAAGGTATCCACATATCAGGATATCAGAATCATCGAAAATGAAACATTCGGAAGAATGCTCTTCCTTGATAATGACCTGCAGATTTCAGAATATGACGCACACCTCTATAACACAAGCATGACCACACCCCTCATCGATGCCAAGATTCCACTTGATCATATAGCAGTTCTTGGAGGGGGAGACGGGGGTGTACTATGGGAGCTCCTAAAACAGGGAGCAAGAAAGGTTACCCTCATTGATATTGATGATGCAGTTGTAAAGGCCTGCAAGACTCATCTTACATGCATATGTCATGACGCCTTTGACGACGGCAGATGCGAGGTCAAAAACGATGATGTCTTCAACTACCTTGATGGCACGCATCAATTTGATGCTATAATTTATGATTTAACCATGCATCCCGAGGCGTTCATCGAGATGGACCGCGAAATCTTTTTGACCGATCTCTTCACGAAAGTAATTTCCGATCTGAAACAGGGTGGTGTGGTATCTGTCCAGTGCTGCTCTGAACATGACAAGGAAACTCTTGAGCTTACGAAACGCCTTCTTACAAAGTTTCTCTCCGATGTCAAATTTTCGAGGACATTCATCCCCTCGTACTGCACCTCCTGGGTATTTGCATCGGGTATCAAGTCGTAATCTGGCAGGTTATATCAATAGAAAAGGCCCCCTGGGGCAACACCCTTCAGGGGCCTTCATAATTCGTCCGTGTTTTTCCCTAATCTACATATTCGATCTTTATGGTTCCCAGCTCAACCATGTCATAATGTTCGACAACGCCATAAAAATCGATCACATCCTTAACGGGACCGTGAATTCTGCCGGTTGCATTTAACTGATATTCGTGGAGGGGTGCATAGGTTTCAACCCCCTTACCCTCGGGCCTGATCTCCTCTTCCGGTTTATAGCCCGCTTCCATGTGAAGCCCCTCAGGATCTCTGGAGATTGCACCGAACATTTCTTTCAGCTCGCTCCCCAATTCCCTCGTAAAGGCCTTATAGGTGAAGTCGAAGTAGGCCATGCTGATTTCCTTGACTGAGACTGTTGTAATGTTGATCTCTTGTTGTCTTTTCTTTAATGCTTCACTCAGTAATTCATAAAAGCCCGCACCGACTATGAGATGGACCTGATCGCCTCTGATTCCGACGAGACGCATAAGTTGCCCAAAGGCTCCTTCTTTCTCTATATGATGGTCCTCGTTAAAGATGGCTTCACCCTCTATCTTGCTTCCCTCGAGGAATCCTATGACAAATCCCCGTATCAGGTCCAAGGCCCCTTCAAGGACAACTTCATTGTACTTTTTAATCATTCCCACATTCCCCCAATCTATATGCTATCCACTTTCCCCCTCAGTTCAATCTTCACACCTCAGAAAAATACCAGTGTAACAATGATAAAGACAGGGATAAGTATGGGAATAGAATATTTAATCATGTACCCGAAGAAACTCGGCATATTGATTCCCGTCTCTTCGGCTATCGACTTGACCATAAAATTGGGTGCGTTTCCTATGTAGGTGTTCGCCCCCATAAATACAGCACCTGCAGAGATGGCTTTGAGAAAGGTTATAAATGCCGGATTTTCCGTTATCGTACCCGCAGCCAGTGCTGCCGGAACTGCCGCCTCGCTGAGACCGAGTTTCCCCAAAGCCAAATTGAAAAAGGTAAGGTAGGTAGGGGCGTTATCAAGAAATGAGGAGAGCGCTCCCGTCACCCAGAAATAATGTACAGGGTCCTTTACCATCGCAACAAGGCCGGCGAGTGCACCGTTGCTCCCCGCCTTCAATATGGCCAGAGCGGGGATAATCGTCATGAATATACCTGCAAAGAGCTTTGCCACTTCAATAATGGGAAACCAGCTGAAATCATTTGCCTCTCTGAGATCATTCGAGGTAAAAACAAGAGAAAGCGCACCCATGACTATAATACCGACATCTCTCAAGAGATTCTGGTAATGCATCTCTACTCCCATTATATTGAAATGACCCGCTTTCCAATAACCGCTTACCAGAACCAGACTCACTACTCCGACAAGAAAGATAAGATTATGCAACCCCTTGATCTTTAAGGGTACTTTTTTCTCCTTGACCTCACTCACAGTTTTTACCTTATTCTTTTCTTTTCTGTAATAGTATGTATCCACGAAAAAGAACATAACAAGAAGAATTGCCGCAGCAGCCAGCATATGGGGAAGAATCGCCTTTGTTACCCAGAAGAATGGTACATTATGGAGAAATCCCAAAAAAAGCGGCGGGTCACCGAGCGGCGTCAGAGAACCACCAATATTTGCCACAAGAAAGATGAAGAAACAAACCACATGAACCTTTTTTACCCTCTCCGCGTTTGCCCTTAATACGGGTCGGATCATTACCATCGCTGCACCCGTGGTACCCACCCATGATGCCAATATGGTACCTATCAGTAACATAATCGTATTTAGTGTCGGCGTTCCCTTGAGAGAACCGCTGACAACAATTCCGCCGGCAATGGTAAACAAACCCCAGAGGAGAATAATAAAGGGTATATAGTCGATCAGATAGATATGTATAATCTGATGAAACGCCTCCATGTGGTATGCATAGAGAAAGGGTATCGCAAAGAGCAGTGACCAGAAAGCTGAAACCTTTCCAAAATTATTATGCCAGAAATGAGGTAATAACAGGGGGAACAGGGCTATCGACAGCAATATCCCTGCAAAGGGGATTATCGTCCATACCGGCAATATCTCACCGATATTAGCTCCATGATGTCCCGCCGCCTCTCCGCCCGCACTTGCCACCGCGGGATCAGCCAGGAAAAACAGACAGGCAAAGATCGATACCATTATAATAAGAATACTTACAAAAAAACCTCTTGTATTCTTCATAAATTGACTCCTAATGTACATCATAAAAAAACAAGCCAAGCGAGATCAACTCCTTGGCTTGAATCACATTGTTTTTATAATAGCAACCCCTTAATGAAATTATCAGATCTTAATGCACGGGGTATTATTTAACTCATAATTTCTCTGCTACTTTAAGCTTTACTTCTGCTCTTGTCAGGGCATCACTCACCTTCTGAAAATCAGGATCATCTTTTCCTATCTTGGAAAGTTCAGCTTCCGCCTCATCCTTCTCTCGTCTCGCCTCTTCAGCATCAATCTCATCGGCTGGCACTGCAGATTCAACAAGAAGGGTTACTTTAATATCCGTCACTTCCGCATAACCGGTACCTATTGCTAAATAGTTCTTTTTATTATTTTGCGTATAATTCAACTCGCCAAAATTAACTGCACTTAGGAGCGGAACGTGTCCGATTAAGACGCCAAATTCACCCTCCGAACCGGGCACCGTCACTTCTTCAACCTTATCGCTAAAGGCCAGTTCCTCAGGTGTAACAATTTCCAACATCAATTCTTCAGCCATGAGTCATTACCCCTCCGACTCAACGTTATTATTCAGCTTCAAGCCTCTTGGCTTTTTCAATCACCTCTTCTATTCCTCCCACCATGTAGAAGGCCTGCTCAGGCAGATCATCATGCTTTCCTTCAAGTATCTCCTTGAATCCCTTTACCGTGTCCTGGACTGAAACAAATTTGCCGTCCGTACCGGTAAACTGTGCGGCCACAAAGAAGGGCTGCGACAGGAATCTCTGGATCTTTCTCGCCCTGCTCACCGTGAGTTTATCCTCCTCGGAAAGCTCGTCCATACCGAGAATAGCGATAATATCCTGAAGGTCTTTATACTTCTGAAGGATAATCTGTACCTCCCGCGAAGTCTGATAATGCTCTTCACCGATAACATTCGGATCAAGGATACGCGATGTTGAATCGAGTGGATCGACAGCAGGATAGATACCAAGCTCCGCAATTGGACGGGAGAGAACGACGGTACCATCAAGGTGGGCAAAGGTCGTTGCCGGTGCGGGGTCGGTGAGGTCGTCGGCGGGCACATAGACACACTGAACGGCCGTAATCGAGCCCTTGTTTGTGGAGGTAATCCGCTCCTGCAGCTCGCCAAGGTCAGTGGCCAGCGTAGGTTGATATCCGACGGCAGAGGGCATTCTTCCAAGGAGTGCCGAAACTTCTGAACCTGCCTGGGTAAACCTGAATATATTATCGACAAAGAGCAGCACGTCCTGCCCTTCTTCATCTCTGAAATATTCAGCCACTGCGAGAGCGGTCAGGGCGACACGGGCACGTGCTCCCGGAGGTTCTGTCATCTGACCGTAAATGAGGGCAGCCTGAGCGATAACGCCTGACTCTTTCATTTCCAGATAGAGGTCATTTCCCTCACGGGTCCTTTCGCCAACACCGGCAAAAACGGAGATTCCGCCATGATGCATGGCAATGTTATGAATCATTTCCATCATAACGACTGTCTTACCGACTCCGGCTCCACCAAACATTCCCATCTTGCCTCCTCTGGGGAAGGGCACGAGCAGATCAATAACCTTCACACCTGTTTCAAGAACATGGACACTTGTATCCTGTTCCAGAAATGATGGTGCCGCACGGTGGATTGATGCCGTTGTGGTCATATCGACAGGTCCCAGTCCGTCAACGGGTCTTCCGACCACGTTAAGGATCCTTCCGAGACACGATTTTCCTACAGGAACCGTGATAGGACCACCTGTATCTTTAACCGGCATACCCCTTACCAGGCCGTCGGTAATATCCATCGCTATACATCGCACCACACTATCTCCGAGGTGCTGTGCAACCTCTATGATGAGATTGTCTTCTACGTCATTGATCGCAGGGTTAGATATCGTAATAGCATTCCTAATACTGGGAAGTTGACCTTCTTCAAACTCTACGTCCACAACGGGGCCGATTACCTGTACAATCCTTCCTACGTTCATTCTTATCTCCTTATATGGTTTGTCCGGTATTTCTCTCTATAAATCCTAACCCTCACGGGGTTTTTATCCCTTTGATAATGCCTCTGTTCCGCCCACAATATCCATGAGTTCTGCCGTGATTGCCGCCTGCCGCGCCTTATTATACTTGAGGGTGAGCGTCTCTATCATCTCTTTACAGTTATTCGTTGCGTTATCCATTGCTGCCATTCTCGCGCCATGTTCGCCTGCCGAGGTCTCCAGAAGCCCCCTGTAGATGAGAACCCTCAGATACATGGGAATAATCTGGGCAAGCAGCTCTTCTTCCGATGGTTCGTATACGTAATCGCCGTATACCTCTGCTTCTTCTTTCTCCGGCTCGATCGATCCAACGGGAAGAAGCCTTGTGATAACAGGCCGTTGTTGCGAGACATTTTTAAATTCATTATAGGCAATATATAGTTCATCGTACTCTTCATTGATAAAGGAAGGAATAACTTCCTCGCCTATCGCCTGAGCAAGGCTCATATCAAAACTATTCAGCACATCGACGCGCTGGTCAATGATTGTCGCCTTCTTTCTGAAGAAATCTCTCCCCTTCTTTCCGACGGTAATGAGCGATACTTCCTGGCCCTGGCCGGTCCTGTATTTTATGAAACCTTCAACGGCTTTGATTGTATTGGTATTGAAACCTCCGCAGAGGCCTCTGTCGGAGGTCATCATGATGACCCTTACTTTTTTCGCCTCTCTGACGGTCAAAAGCGGATTTGACTCTGTATTGACCCTGCGGGCAAGACTGTTCAGGACTTCCATGATCTTTTTCGCATAGGGCCTGAAGTTTTCCATTCGCGTCTGGGCAGTTTTCAGCTTCGACGCAGCTACCATGTTCATGGCCCTGGTAATCTGCTTTGTTTTTTCTACAGCCTGGGTCTGCCGTTTAATATCTCTTAAGGATTCAGCCATTAAAAAAGTACCTCTTTATCCAGTGCAACGATAGTCAGCTCTCTACTCAGCGGCAAATACTGAATCAAACTCAGTCAACATATTACCCATTTTTTCATCCAACTCCGGACTCAATATCTGCTTATCATCAATTTCTTTCAATATCTCTGGGTATTTACTGGTCACGTAACTGAGCATCTGACTTTCATAACTCTTCAGGCTTTCCACGGGATATTTATCAATATATCCTCTGACACCGGCGTATAAAACAACCACTTCCTCGCCGAGAGACATGGGTACATACTGGGGTTGCTTTAACATCTCCACCAATCGCACACCCCTGTCGAGCTGCGCCTGGGTTGCCTTGTCAAGATCACTCCCGAACTGTGCAAATGAAGCAAGCTCGCGATACTGAGCAAGGTCTAGCTTCATTGTTCCCGCCACCTGTTTCATCGCCTTCACTTGCGCCGCACCACCGACTCGAGAGACGGAGATACCGACGTTAATAGCGGGCCTGACACCGGAGAAGAAGAGATCGGGCTCGAGGAATACCTGACCGTCAGTAATTGAAATAACGTTAGTCGGAATGAAGGCTGAGACGTCACCGGCCTGGGTTTCAATAATCGGCAGTGCCGTAAGGGATCCGCTGCCAAGATCTTCGCTCACTCGTGCGGCCCTTTCGAGCAGGCGTGAGTGGTTATAAAAGATGTCGCCGGGATAGGCTTCACGTCCCGGAGGCCTTCTCAAAAGAAGCGATATCTGCCTGTAGGCAACGGCCTGTTTAGAAAGGTCGTCATATATAATCAGTGCATCCTGTCCGTTATCCCTGAAATACTCTCCGATACTGCAACCGGCAAAGGCAGAAATATACTGCAGCGTTCCCGGATCACTCGCACAGGCGGATACAACACAGGTATAATCCATGGCGTCATATTTTCTCAATGCCTCGACGACCTGGGCGACGGTCGATTTTTTCTGGCCGATCGCCACATAGATGCATTTAATCCCGGTATCTTTCTGTCGTATGATCGTGTCAACGCAGATTGCCGTTTTACCGATCTGGCGGTCGCCGATAATAAGTTCTCTCTGTCCCCGTCCGATAGGTGTCATGGCGTCAATCGACTTCAGCCCCGTATACATGGGCTGATTAACAGGCTGCCTCTGGATAACACCGGGTGCAACCATTTCTATTCTTCGGAACTCCGTTGTCTCGATAGGGCCCTTTCCGTCAATGGGGTCGCCTGTACCATCGATAACTCGACCGAGTAAGGCTTCACCCACGGGTACCTGCGCGATTCTTCCCGTTCTCTTTACTATGTCACCCTCTTTGATATGCGTATCTTCACCAAGGATGGCAACACCAACATTATCTCTTTCCAGATTGAGAACCATACCCAGTATGCCGCCCGGGAACTCCAAAAGCTCCATTGCCATTGCATTTTCCACGCCGTAGACTCTTGCAATACCGTCACCTACTGACAAAACTGTTCCCGTCTCGCTGACATCAAGTTTCTTCTCATATTCCTTTATCTGCTTGGAAATTATCTGAGTTATTTCCTCTGCCCTGATTGCTTCCATCCTTTACATCTCCTCCCTTATGAGTTCCCTTATACTCCTCAGCTGTGCCTTAACACTTCCATCGTAAAGGGTATCTCCTATACCTATGACAACACCACCTAATAACGATGGATCTTCATCAATAATCATCTCGACGTTCTTGCCTGTGAGACTCTCCAACTGTTTCTGTATCTTCTCCGACAAGGCATCCGAGAGCGGAAAGGCCGTTTTCAAGCTTACCCGCGCCTTATTCAAGGCATCATCCATATATTTCTCGTAGCACACCTCGATTTCATCCAGAATATCGATTCTTTTCTTATCGACGAGCAACTTCAAGAAATTGGATGTAATAACGGAAACACTTATTTTCTCAAGGATTTCTGTAATGACGACCTTCTTGTCGAATTGGTCAAAGATTGGATTTGCAAAAAATTCCCTTAGATTCTCATTTTCTTCCAGCACCGAGGAAAAGCTTTTCAGCTCACTATAGATCGCTTCGATTTTTTCCTCTCCCCGTGCTATCTCAAACAGCGCCTTTGCATATCGCTTTGCAATATCACTTCCGATCAATTTTTGCTCACCATCCTATTCAAAAAATTTTCGACCATTGCTTCATGGTCTTCATTCTTCACGCTCTTCGCCAAAATATCTTCGGCCATTTGGACCGAAATATCCGCCGCCTCTACCCTTAGCTGGTTGACGGCCTTATTAAACTCCTGATCGATTCTCGCCTTGGCATCTTCTTTCATCTTCTCGGCGTTTCTCTTGGCATCTTCTATAATCTTTTCTTTTTCTCTTATACCCTGAGCCTTTATCAGATCAGCCATTTCACCTATTTCTTCAGAGGCCTTTCCCACCCTTGCAATACACTCCTGCAATTTCTGCTGCGCCTCTTTCTTGGCCTTCTCCGCCTCTTCCAGGGAAACATTGACTGCCTCGCGATTTCCTACGAAAAAGCCCCTGATTGCCTTGGCCCCAAGTTTATAAAGGATGAAAACCAATACGGCAAAATTGAGAAATCTCCATCCGAAATCTATCAGCTTATGGCTGTCGTGTCCTCCGGCCTCACCACCGGACGCATAGGCAAGTGCCGAGGTGGCAAAGAGAATCAAGAAAATAAAAAATAGCTTCTTCTTCATTGCACACCCCTTCCCAATACCTTTTCAGATATTTCCACGGCGATCTTTTTCGATTGATCCCTTAACACGTTCCTCGCCGCCTCCCTTTCACTGGCCAGAGTAACCTTAAAACCTTCAATCATGGTTGAAATCTCACCCCTTGCTCCCTCAGCTATCTTCTTACCCGCTTCCTCTCCTTCGTCCTTGACCTCATTTCGCTGACTCATCGCTTCCTGCCGTGCCTGGCGCATCTTTTCCTCATAATCGGCAATCTTCAGCTCAGCCTTTTCATCAAGGGACTCAACTTCGCTTTTCGAATCCTCGATTTTCTTATTTCTTTCGTCAATGATTTTTGTAATGGGTTTGTAAAGGAGAAGATTAAGGATGAAGATTAAAACAAGGAAATTTACCATCTGGATTAACATGGTATAATTAAGGTCTATCATGCTTCCCTACCTCACGCTGAATGCGAATAATAAAAATCGTAAATTCCTACATCAAGGTGCCTCTAAAAAATCGTGGTGTTCTAAGCATACATAGCTCGTATTGTCAAGTATTTTTTGACCAGCGGTCATAAAATTATGGCAAAAAAACCGATTTGTATTTGAGATAAATTCTTGGTTGTCCGTGAGACGGGATAAATCAATCTGAGATCAACTGTCCCCCGTTTTCGTCATTTGACAATCACCGTCAAAAATGCCCCCCTCATGTATTATAAGGGTCGCTGTTATCAATGGACCCATAAGCCTTCCCTGAGAGGTTATCTCCGTTTTCTCCTTGATATTGAGACTCCCTCTGACCTCTCCAAAGATCAGTATATTATCAACGTCAATATTCGCCTCCACCAGTGATCCATCTCCTATGATCAGTGTCCCGTTTCCCAGCACCTCGCCCTTGAAGTTCCCTTCAATTCTTACCGAACCAGTCAGAACAAGTTTTCCCTCGAATTCAGCGCCCTTTCCTAAAAATGCCTTGATGTCTTCATCCTTCTTTATCTTTATTTTTCTGCTTACCATCAATAATCTCCCTTACATTTTCTGATAATCATGGGTGCAAAACAAACCTTCTCATACTTATATTCATCAACAGGCCGATACCAATCAAGAGTATAACCATCGAAGACCCCCCGTAACTTAAGAAAGGCAGGGGAATCCCAACAACCGGAAAAAGACCGAGGACCATTCCGATATTGATAAAGACTTCCCAAAAAATGAACATGGTGACGCCGAAGGCTATCAGGGTCCCGGGCAAATCCCTTGAGTTTCTTGCAATCTTGAATCCCCACAGGATGAGCGACAGGAAAATAAACATCAGGACAAACACGCCGAGGAAACCCCATTCCTCGGCAAAGACTGAAAACACGAAGTCCGTTTGCTGCTCCGGCAGAAATTTTAACTGCGTCTGGGTACCCTTCAGATACCCCTTTCCAAAGAAACCTCCCGAACCGATAGCAATAATTGATTGAATTATGTGGTAGCCCGATCCGAGGGGATCTCTCTCGGGATTCAAAAAGGAGAGGATGCGCTCCCTCTGGTAATCCTTCATGATAAACCAGAGAAGGGGTGCCAGTATCGATGAGACCGCGGCAATGGAAATTACAATATTCCTCCTGATCCCCATAAAAAAGACCAGGGTAAAAAAAAGGAGTGCCAAAAAAAGAGAGGTACCGAGATCGGGTTGTTGCATTATCATCATAAAGGGCACCATTATGATAAAGAGGAGAATCAAGGTATTTCTCAGATAATAACCCTCGTCAATCTGATTATCTTTGTAAAACCTCGCAAGGGCAATAATCATCGTCAGCTTGACCAGCTCCGAGGGTTGAAAGGAAAAACCGTAAAAGACCAACCATCTTTGAGAACCGTGAGTTATATCCCCGAGGAAAAAAACCAGAAAGAGGAGGAGAAGGGATATGGCATGTATGGTATAGGCATGTCTGATAATAATATGATAATCTATGCTGAAAGCTGCTATCATAAGCATCAGACCCATCAATATCCAGTAGATCTGCTTGATATAGAGCGGTTCTCCCCTGCTGCTGGCAAGGTTAAACCCCGCACTATAAAGATTTAACAACCCCAGGCCGCTTATCGCCATAACGATGACCAGGAGTATCCAATCAAAATTGACAAACAGTCTGCGATCGATCTTCACAATTATGTACCATCCCGACCGGAAATACCTGACACCGGAGAAACATCTAGTGTGGATTGGACCATAAGACCGGCATCATGAGCTTTAAGCTCAAAGTACCCATCGACAATTCTGCGTGCTATCGGGGCAGCCGTTGAACCGCCATGCCCCCCATGTTCAACAACCACTAAAACAGCAACTTCAGGATTCGTGCGTGGCGCGTAGCATACAAAAAGGGCATGATCCCTTAATTTGTAAGGAACTTCTCTTTCTTTTTCTTCTTCATCCTCGGGCATTCCCACAACCTGGGCCGTCCCGGTCTTTCCCGAAACATCCCGCTCTTTCCTCTTGAGGACCCAACCCGTGCCATGTTCCTCATTGACGGCCCCCCACAGGGCATATTTCAGTATCTCCAGGGTTTTTTTGTGAAGCGGTATTGTTGATTCCCTCTCCGTTAAAAACTCCCTGACGATATCCCCCTCTGCAGTCACTATCCTCTTTATCAGTCTTGGTTTGTAGAGTACTCCTCCATTTGCTATCGCCGAGTAGGCTCGTATCAGTTGCAAAGGGGTGACGAGGAAAAATCCTTGACCGATCGAAAGCGAGATAGTCTCCCCCCCCTGCCAGGGTTCTTTAAACCTTTCACGCTTCCACCGCTTTGTGGGAACTAACCCACTTTTTTCTCCATGGAGTTCTATAAACGTCTTTGAACCAAATCCAAATCTTTTAGAATAATGCGCCAGTTTTTCCACACCGAGCATTTCCCCGAGGTGATAGAAATATACATCGCAGGATTCCACAATTGCACGGTGCAAATCAACCGAGCCATGGCCGGTTTTTTTCCAACATCTGAAAGTTCGATTACCCATATCGAAGGTGCCGTTGCAGTCGATCTTCGTATTTGCTGTTATCAATCCGTCTTCAAGAGCTGCTGCGGCTACAAACAGCTTATAGGTGGAACCCGGGGGATATTGTCCCGAAATTGATCTGTTCTGCATGGGGCATAGCTCATCTTTCGATAAGGATCCCCAGATTTCTTCCGAGATCCCCCTGTTGAAGAGATTGGGGTCAAAAGATGGTTTGCTGACCACCGAGAGGAGCGAACCATCACGGGGGTCCATGACAATCACCGTACCTGCCTTTTCAGTAAAGGCATCCCAGCAAATCTTCTGGAGACGTGCATCGAGAGTGAGGGTAACATTCAAACCGGGGACCGGTTCCACCCTCCCCAGTACGTTTAGCTTTCTTCCCTGCACATTTACCTCAACCTGCTCTCCGCCACTTACCCCCTTCAGGTACCTGTCGAGGTATCGTTCGATACCGTATTTACCAACTATGTCATCAGACCTGTAATCTTTATAGTAATCATCCCCCAGCTCTCCCGCACTGATCTCTCCGACGTAACCGAGCACATGTGCTATTTCTTCACCGAAGACATATTTTCTGACGGGAACGACATCAACTACCAGGCCCGGGAGATTCAATGAGTTTGTCTCGACGATGGCAAGCTTATCTCTCCCTATATCCCTGTCAATTTTAATGGGAACAAAAGGTTTTCTGAATTTGGTAGTGGACAGCTTCTTTGCCAGGTCCACGCCATCCAGATCACAGAGACTGGCAAATCTTTTTATGACACCCAGAATATCTTTTGTATCCTCAGGAATAAGCGAAACATCAAAGGAGGGTTGATTATCAACGAGAATAGTTCCCCTGGTATCATATATCAGCCCCCTCAGGGATTTAACCTCTTGGATGCGAATCCTGTTGTTCTCTGAACGCTGCCTGAGATCATCCCCTTTGATTACCTGAAGATACCACAGCCTCGAGATGAGGAGGAAAAAAGCGAATGAAACAAGCCACAGCAGCACATTAAACTTTCTCTTGAATTTGCCCGGATCATAATCGGTCAGACGATTTTGTTTCTCCAGCATTTATGAAAACCTCAAGTCGGTTAAATAAAGAAAAAAGGGCCGGGCTTATTATACCAACAACAAGTGCCTGTGGTAAAAAAATACTCGATATATCGTGGAAGATGTTTATTCCATAGAGTGTCTTATAAACGGCAACGATAATAACGCCTTCGCTTAGTGCACAGAGGAAAGTGAAACCCATAACAAATAGTATCCCCTCCGCGTAGATCCTGAAGGAGGCTATTTTCGATATAAAGAAAACAAAGAGGTAGATAAAAACGAAAAGTCCCGGAACCACACTTGTTATGCAATCGAGAAAGAAGCCAAGAACAAAGGAAAGTACGCCTCCCTTCGCCATATCCAGCTTGAATCCGGCATAGACAACCACGACGAGGGAAACCTCTACTCCAATTTTTCCGAAAAAGAGAAGGTCGAAGAGGCTCGTCTGAAGTGCAAGAAGTAGAACCGAAAAGATGGGCAACAGCAGATAATATATCATCCACTGCCTCCTTTCTCCTTCAGGATGACCAGCATCTCTTCAAGTTTCGTCACATCAATTTCGGTCGATACCTTAATTCTCTGGAACAGTCCGGACTTCTCTTTTTGAACGTTCCTAACCCTGCCGAGAAGCAGCCCTTTAGGAAAAATGCCTGCAAGGCCCGAAGATACGATGACATCTCCCACCTTCACTTCTTCCGATCGTTGAACATACTTCAGATCACACTCGCCTTCTCTGTCGCCCTGCAGAATGCCCTGTACCCTGCTCCTCTGTATAAGGGCATCGATATTGCTGTTGTAATCCACAAGAAGAAGCACCTTGGATACGTTCCAGGAAACCTCAATAACCCTGCCGGCGATACCCTCGGCAGCCACGACGGGACAATCGATACTCACTCCGTCTTTCGTACCCCTGTTGATTAATATTGTCTTGAACACCGATGGCCGATTTCTCCCCACCACCTTGGCAGCAATAGTCGGGCTGCCTATGACCTTTTCCAGTCCTATATATTTTCTCAGTCTTTCATATTCAAGATCATTTTCACGGTAACTATTCAACTCTTCCTTGAGAGCAGACAGTCTCGCCGTAAGCACCCTGTTTTCTTTTTCCAGCCCGACAAGAAAAATGTACCGCTCCCAGAGCCCCCCCACATACCCGAAGGCCGAGTTGACGGCCCCCTCAACGGGGGCTATCGTCTCCAAAACCACCTTCCGGAAAATCGCCATCTCCGACTTCGGTGACTTCAGGGACAGAGAGAAGACTACCAGGGAAACAAACAAAAGGACGATGGCTGTGATAATAGTTTGATATCTCTTAAAAAATGACATTTCTTACCTAAGGAATAACAACTACCGATTGCCGGCAGAGGCTATACGTGAAGGTGAAACAGGGTTGTTTTTGAACTGTCAAGCGAGCGCATTCCCCGCTTTGTGCGGCGGGGGAAGCGAGAATAAAAAACAAATCCTTCTAATCAGTTGGAGGTTCCCCCGAAGCTTTCCCACGGGGAGCTTCAATTTTACAACTGAATGGTTACCTCTTTGAGAATATCCAGTTCGTCCAGGGCCTTGCCCGCACCTCTCGCAACTGCCGAAAGCGGATCATCGGCTATGGTGATTGGAAGCCCCGTTTCCTCTCTTAAGAGCACATCGATGTTCCTCAGGAGAGCTCCTCCGCCGGCCAATATGATGCCTCTGTCGACAATATCGGCAGCCAATTCGGGAGGAGCATTCTCCAATGCAGTTCTAATAGTGTCCACGATTACACTTATCGGTTCCGCCATGGCCTCCCTTACCTCTTCAGAATTAATCTCCACAATCTTCGGAATGCCCGATATAAGATCCCTCCCCTTCACATCTACCGTTCTGATTTCATTCTCCGGGTAAGCACAGCCGATAGTCATTTTTATCATCTCGCCTGTTCTTTCACCGATAAGAAGGCTGTATTTTCTCTTCATATACTGCACGATCGTTTCGTCTATCTTGTCACCGGCAACCCTGACAGATTTCGAATAGACAATACCGGCAAGTGAAATCACGGCTACTTCTGTGGTGCCACCTCCTATATCAACAACCATGGAACTTACAGGCTCTGTTATCGGCAAACCCGCACCGATCGCCGCCGCCATGGGCTCCTCAATCAAATAAACCTCTCTGGCCCCTGCCGCTTCAGCCGTTTCCTTGACGGCTCGTCTCTCAACCGGCGTAATGCCCGATGGTATGGATATTATGATCCTGGGTCTCACCAGTGTTTTTCTATTATGAATGCGAAGTATGAAGTGACGCAACATTGCCTCGGTAATCTCGAAATCGGCAATGACGCCCTCTCTCATGGGTCGTATGGCCACAATGTTTCCCGGGGTCTTACCAAGCATCCTTTTTGCGTCTTCTCCAACGGCAAGTACCTTCTTGACTCCACGTGAATCCCTGTGAACGGCCACCACCGAGGGTTCACTCAATACCACTCCCTTCCCCCTTACACACACGAGGGTGTTTGCCGTTCCCAAATCGATAGCCAGATCGTTGGAAAATATCCCCAAAAGGTAATCGAAAAGCAAGAGCTTATCCTCCTTCAGCATAAGATAACAAGTACACCATATACAGTATTTCAATGACCTAATCAATTAAAAATGTGGGCATTTCGCACTTATTACAAAAGCAATACATTTATAATCCGGGATGATCGTCATATCCCATAGCACTAAAAAAATATTGCTTTTTACAGGTGTCTATACTACTAATACCGTCCAGTAATATCCACAACCATACAAGAAAGGAATTATGTAAACAAACGATGCTCCGATTAATGCGCAAACATGCCAGAAACTGGATGATGAAGGTAGTCCTGGGATTAATCATCGTGGTGTTCGTCTTCTATTTTGGTTCTCTCAGGGGGAGAAGGCAGACCGAGACAATCGCCATAATAAACAAGGCGCCCATATCTCGATCCGAATATGTCAAGGAGTATCATAATGTTATCGATATGTACCGTCAGCGATTCGGCAACAACCTCACCGACGATTTTTTAAAGGCACTGAACCCGAAGAAGCAGGCCTTTGATAATCTGATAAACAAGGCCGTTATACTTACCAAGGCGGATGAATTCAAATTGAATGTGAGCGAGGAGGAACTCAAGGAATCGATCGTCAATTACCCCGCATTTCAAAGAAATGGCATCTTTGACAGGAGAATCTATGAGCAGAGACTTCGCTTCCAAAGACTGACTCCCGAAGACTTCGAAGCACTTCAGAAGAGAATGCTCAGGATAGACAAATTGGAGCGCCTCATCAGGGAATCGGCAAAGGTCTCCGAGGGAGAGGTCTACGACATATACGGACTTCAGAATCAGAAGATTAAAGTGGATTTTATAAAGATCGCCACGCGGGACTTCGCAGACAAGGTAACACCTACGGAAGAAAAGCTGGAAGAATATCTCAAGGGCCATGGCGAAGAATTCCGAATACCGAAAAAGGCGAAACTCGAATACATACTCTATTCGGGAAAGGACTTTGCCGATGAGGCAACAGTGTCTGATGAGGAGGTTGAGGATTACTATAATTATCATCAGGATGAATTCACCGATGATAAAGAAACGGTATCTCCTCTTTCAGAAGTAAAGGACAAAATTCTCCCAAAATTAAAACTGGCAGGTGGCATTGATGTTGCCCATGTGAGAGCCAAGAATGCCCATGACACTATCTATCAGGAGGAAAATTTCGAAGAGTATGTGAAGAAGAATGACCTCACAATCAAGAAGGTGGATATTTATGACGGTGGACAGCCGCTTCCGGCACAACTTGCCAAACTCAAAGATCTGAGTGAATACGCATTCGACTCCTACGAGGGAGAGATAATCCCCGTACTATCCGATGACACGGGGCACTACATCTTCAGGGTGATATCAATTGAGAACTCCTACATACCCGAACTCGGCGATGTTAAGGATAAAGTCAAGGCGCGATATATCGATGACGCATCGCGAGAATTAGGGAAAGAGAGGGCCGAATCAATCCTGGAACGATTGAAAAAGGGAGAAACCTTAGCAACGGTATCCACAAAAGAGGATTATGATATTTCTGAATCGGATTTTTTCCTTCCCGGGTCCACCATACCGGGGATAGGATTTTCAGAGGAACTGGGAGAGGCCCTGTTTGAATTATCAGAGAAAAATACAATCCCCGACGATGTATTTTATGTCGATGAAAATTTCGTAATTATTCAGTTTAAGGAGCGAGAAACACTGGACGAGAAAAACTGGGAAGAGAAGAAAGAATCTCTAAGAACAGCCTTACTCAAGATGAAAGGGGAGAGATACTTTCAGCTCTGGTTGGAGGAGACAAAAAACCTGATGATCGAGAAGGGAGAGTTAGAAATAGTAAAAGATATTGAGAGCCTATAGTCAGAGGTTTGCTATCAAGGCGTCGAGCTCCACTTAGGCATTGCCGAAAAAATCCTGAAATTTCTTAATAAATGAGATCTTAAGATCAGCGGACACACCAGCCTCAAATACAAACTCAAGCAGGAACAGCACTTTGTATTCGACAGCTGAATTCTCATATTCACGAAATACGGTCACATTTATATCATCAATCTTTGTAGAAGATTCCCCCTCTGAAAAATCGGCTCTCTTAACGATGAGGCCCAAGGCCTCCTTGGCGTCATCGGCATCTTCAATCACCACGTCCACCCCTGCCAACCTTCTTACTGCCCCCACTATCTTTTCTCTTTCCAGCTTTATCTTCATTTTATCTTCCTAAAATCGCATGGCAATAATATTAAAAAAAGAGACTTTTTTAGTCTAGAAAAATATACCTCCATTCTGGCATACATCATAATGAAAAGCAAATACCTGTTTCATTATGGCATGTTTTTTGATATTAACCTCACGCGGTACCCGTTGAGACCTTTTTCGCCTCTGAGAGAGGCGTTAAAGGCCGGTCCCGGCAAACACATGTATTTAAAATCAATATAGAAATCAGATATGAGTAAGTTTGAGACATGGAGGCATAACAATGTCATATTTGACTGATAATAAAGCGGGGGCGGAGCATCTGCTTATGGGAAACGAGGCCATCGTGAGAGGGGCCCTGGAAGCAGGGGTAAACGTCGCCGCGGGATACCCCGGAACCCCCCTCTTCGGAAATAGTTGATTCTTTCTCAAAGGTCGCCAGGGAACGCAATATTTATGTCAAATGGTCAACAAACGAAAAGGTCGCCCTGGAAGTCGCCTCGGCATCATCATTTGCAGGCCTTCGCTCGCTCTGTGCCATGAAACAGAATGGGGTAAACGTTGCTTCCGACTTTCTCCTTCACTTGGCAAGTTCAGGGACAAGGGGAGGAATGCTCCTTGTGGCCTGTGATGATCCCGGCGCCCTCTCCAGTGTCAACGAGGGGGAATCGAGACTTTTTGCCCATCTCGTCGAAATACCTCTTTTAGAACCGGGGGACTTTCAGGAAGCAAAAGACATTATAAAATGGGCCTTCGAGCTCTCGGAAGAGATACAAAACCTTGTAATGGTGAGGAGCGTAACGCGAATGTCCCATGCAAGCGGAAACGTGAAATATGGCGACCTACCAGATACGGAGACACATGCCGATTTCAAATGCGACGGCCCGCTCTTTGACCCTAAAGAGGGCCCCATGATCAGCATGATTGTCGGCGCAGCAAGCCTTCAGCACGGGCCGCAACAGGAAAAGATAAAGAGAGCCGCCCGGATTTTTGAAAATTGCCCCTTTAACGGCTACACAGGTCCGGAAAACCCTGAGCTCCTTGTAATTACAAGCAGTGCGTGCAATCTCTACTCGAGAGAAGCGGTAAACTTTCTCGGTATTGAAAAAAGGGTCGGGATACTGAAACTTGCCACTACCTGGCCGCCCCCCCCCCATCTGATCAAGAAACACCTCTCAAGTACCGACAGGATACTCATAGTAGAGGAAGTGCTGTCCATTCTCGAAGGGCAGGTAAAGATAATGGCTGCCGAAATGGTGACTGAGATAGGGGCAAAGATATTTTATGGGAAAAGGTCCGACCACCTCCCCTCTATCGGTGAGCTGAATCCCGATCTCGTGATGGCAGCCCTCTCATCTATCCTTGATATCAAATATGAAAGTGTTTCTGAAAACTTCGCCTCAGAGGTAAAGAAACTTGCCGAGAGCGCCACGCCAGACCGGGGAATTACCTTCTGCCCGGGTTGTCCTCACCGTGCATCATACTGGTCAATTCATAACGCGCTGGAACTTGACGGCCGTAAGGGTTTCGTATGCGGCGATATTGGCTGCTATGTAATGGGAATGCTCCCGAGTGGTTTCAGTACTGTAAAAACCCCCCATTCCATGGGTTCGGGAAGCGGTATTGCAAGCGGTTTCGGCAAACTCAAACAGTTCGGAATGGATCAGCCCGTAATCGCCGTCTGCGGCGACTCAATATTTTTTCATGCGGCAATGCCCGCACTTGCAAATGCCGTCCATCACAAATCTCCCTTTACAATGGTCATCCTCGACAACAGCGGCACCGCGATGACGGGATTTCAGCCCCACCCAGGCTCACCGGAAAACGTGCTTGGTGAGGAGTCGCCCGCACTCGATATCGAGGCAATATGCCGTTCCATGGGGGCACTCGTCGAGATAGAGGACCCCTTTGATCTGGAGGCAACTCAGAAGACATTCCACAGGCTGATTGAGATCGACGAAGGAGCAAAGGTCCTGATCCTGCGACAGGCATGCGCTCTCAGCCCCGAGAGAAAAAACAAGAAAAAATATGAGATGCATATCGATGAAGAGATATGCCTCGGCGAAAATTGCGGCTGTAACCGTCTCTGCACGAGCATCTATGGTTGTCCCGGAATCGTCTGGGATACGGAAAAAGGCGTCAGCAGGATCGATGACATGATTTGTGTCGGATGCGGCGTATGCGCAGATATCTGCCCCGCAGGAGTTATAACAAAAGAGGAGGTTGAATAGATCGTGGAAAAAACAATTCTGTTGAGCGATCCCTATAATATAATAATCACAGGAGTAGGAGGACAGGGAAACGTAATGTCCTCAAGGGTTTTGGGAAGTATGCTGGCAGATAAAGGCTTTTATGTCACAATCGGCGAAACCTTCGGTCCCTCCCAGCGAGGAGGTTCAGTCATGAGTCACTTGAGAATCTCCAAAAAATAGAGCTGGAGCCCTCAGATACCGGGACACAAGGCGGATATTATAGCGGCACTTGAGCCTGTAGAGGCAATCAGGGTTCTCGCCCTCTACGGCAATCCAGACGTCAAAATTCTCTGCAATACCCGCCCCATTTATCCGGTTACCGTTATCAGGGGAGAGGAGAATTACCCTTCAATCGACGAGATCAAAAAATCGGTAACAAAACTCGCTCCCGACTCGATTTTCATCGATGCAACCGAAGAGGCGCAAAGACTGGGGAATCCGATTCTGGCAAATATAATCATGCTCGGCGCGATATGCGGGTCCCGCACGCTTCCCGTCGAAAAGAAAGACTTTGAGGAGGCAATCACAAGCAGGATAAAAAACAGCCTGATTAAGATAAATTGCGCAGCCTTTGATGTGGGAATGAAATTATCACAGGAATAGTGTTAGAGGGGAAACAAAAAAAAGGTGGCCTTTTGCCACCTTTTTTTACGGCCCAGCTCTAACTATTCATCAGGTTTACCAAGGTTTCCACAATCGAGGGATCGTATCTCCCTTTTTCAGTATCCTTTTCCATAAGCGAGACGGCAAAGGCATAATCCCAGCGGTTGCGGTATGGTCGCCACGACGTAAGTGCATCATAGGCATCGGCAACGGATATTATGCGTGCACCAATCGGAATATCTTCACCCGACAAGCCTTCCGGATATCCGCTTCCATCATAATTCTCGTGATGGAAAAGCACCGATTCGAACAGAGCCTCATTCTCATATCCCATCTTTTTTAAAAGGCGAACAGTCTCTCTACAATGCTTTTTGATCTCCTCAAACTCATCTTTAGCCAAAGAGCCCGTGCGATTGAGTAAATGGTGCGGTATTATGGATTTCCCGATATCACAAAAATAACCGGCCAGGAGGATGTCCTGTTTATCCTTGTCCGGGAGATCCAGTGCATCTGCGATGGCAAATGAAAGAAATCCCACCACCTTCGAATGACCGATGCTTCCGTCAAGGGCCTCAACGGGAAGCACGATATCTTCCGGATAGGATACGAGCTGAGAGACCCTCTTGTAATAGGTATCATACAAACGTTGAGGAATCTTGCTTCTGTCCTCGAGGGAACTTTTTATCCCACTCACCTCATAGAGATGAAGCTTGTGCTTTTTCCCCTTCAACCTTATGGATTGAAGCCCTTCAGTCTTTAACGAACACTCCGCAAAGACAATCTTCAAACTATTGTCTCCGGGTTCCATCTCAAGGGCCTTCTTCAGGTAATCATAAGCCTGAACGGGATCATCCCCCTCCATGAGGAGAAGACCGATTTTTTTCGTCACGTCAAGGTCATCGGGCTGCCTCTCAAGTATCTCCATGCACTCATCTATTTCTTTGGCAATGGCGGGATCGCTCACCGCGTTAATGCTCTGGACACTTTTGATCTCTGCATTCACAAACTGTTTCACGCTGAGATAGGTCGTTTCGTCAATAGTAACGGCACCTGGACTACACACCTCCTGAACTCGATTCGCAAGATTCACCACATCACCGAGAGCAGTGTAGGACTGCCTGTTATGGCCTACCAAGCCTATAATCGCCTCACCCGTGGCGATACCGATCCGCATCTGCCAGGGAAATTTATGCCGTATTACCGATTCCTGCATCTTCAAACCGGCTATCACCGACAGTAATGCATGCATTTCGTAGTCCATGGGGGCACCGAACTCCACCAGAATACCATCCCCCATATACTTATCGATATGGGCGCGGTAGTCCAGTAACGTCCGTTCCATTATTCCAAAATATCTATTGAGCTCCGTGATAACGGCATCGGCTATCCTGCTTTCAGAATACTCCGTAAAGGCCTTCAGGTCGGCAAACATGATGCTTAAGGTCCGCTTCTCCGTCCTTAATCTCTTTTCTATTATCAATCTCGCCACCGCAGGATCCATTGTTGCATACAAGGTTTCTTCAACCTTTTCCTTATGGTCCTCGATGGCAGTCTTTGCTCGCTGTAAATGATCAGTCCTTTTTGCGACCTCATCTTCCAGTCGCTCATTGTGGTCTATCAGCTCCCTCGTAACATTTGTAAGTGAATCCCTGCTCTCTGTCAGCTCCTCTTTCAGAAGTACCTTTTGAATTATCTCCTGCTTTAACTTTTCCTGAAGTTTGCCTACCATGGCCCCCATGAGTATCAGGAAAGCGGCCCAGATGAATATAGTGATGGCAAGATTAACAGGTTCAGGACCGACGGAGAAAGAAGCGGGGTCCATGTATACGTAAATACTTACAAGGAGAACACAGAAAAATGCCCCGTATACGGCCCTTCGGGAATCGAGGTAATAGGCGGCTATCAGGACAGGAATAAAATAGAAACTGAGAAATGCGAGTTTGTAGGGAATATAATAATTGATATAGGCAATACTCACCAGAGACAGGAATACGAAAACCTGCTCAAAATTACGGACCAGGTAAGACTTGATCGTCTCCATGATTTCCCCTTACTACAAAACTAAAAAAGTTAAGCCCCACTCAGCACAATGAAAACGATTTTATACCGAAACAAAGATTCCCGGAATTGACAGGGAGCGCACCTGCAAGCCTCGCCCTTTAGGCGTGGAGTTTCACCTTCATATGCCAAGAATCAGCAACTGCTTTTTATCTTCACACATTTAGGGAGGATGTCAAATGTATTGCCGCTATTGCCGCTTCTTAATGACTATCCCCTGCCTCAATAGTCATCACGGAGATCGATCCACCCTCTCCCTTTTTCTGTTTCGCATCGTAGAGAGCGGAGTCAACACGGTGAAGTATTTCTTCAAGCTCCATACCTCCTTCCGGAACTGAACCCAGACCGAAACTGACTCCAGTTTTCAAGTCCCTGCTCTTCGCCCAGTTTGCAAATTCTTGCTGCAGGCGACGCGCGACCGTTTCAGCACCCTCGGGCGAAATATCGGTTATAATGAATACAAACTCGTCACCGCCGTAGCGTGCCGAAATATCGGTCTTTCGCAATTTCTCCTTCACCAGTTCGGCGAAATAGAGAAGTACCTTGTCACCCATGTCGTGTCCGAAGGTGTCATTAACCTGTTTGAAGTCATCCAGATCGGCAAACATGACGACCAGTGGCATATTTGTTCTCTCGTGCAAAGACAGGAGATACTTCGCGGATTTTGCAAAGGCACGACGGTTCAGCAACCCGGTAAGGGCATCCTGATCACCTATTTCCTCCGCTTCCTCCTTCATTTTTTCTATGCGTCTGATGAGCATATATGCGTAATAAAGAGCAAAGACCAACAAAAAGAGGAAAAAGTAAAGACTATAAGGTTCCGGCGCACCGGTTATGAAATGTCGAAGAGGAAATATGATGATGCCAAATACCAGGGCACCGAACAACATTTCCAGAAATATCCTAAGACCATGCTGAATACCATCACCCAAAACAGCAATGAGAATCAGCAATAACATCGGGGGAGTAAGAAAGGGATCAACAAGGGTCCCCGTCACCGCACCTCCAAGATCAAACCAAGCCCCCAAACGTATCGCGAGCAAACTTGCGCCCCTTGTTTTATAGTTCCACCACCATAGCAGGTGAAAAGCAACAAAAGCATTAATTATTAGAAATATCTGTGGCTTATTTAAAACTAAGGCGGGGAGGGGCAACCAGTTAAAATAGATCACCGTCAGGGCTGCCAGTGACAAGCGAACAATAAACTGAAGGAACGGCATATAAATTTCCGGGATTGAATAATTAATGGGGGTGGAAGGCTTATCGCTCATTTCCTTAACCGATTCCAGTCGTCATGTCTGCGCTACAATACGAATTTTATTGCCGGATGTTTTCTCAATGCTTCATATATCTCCACGCGGCTCTCATCGTCATCTATATTAATCTGAAGTTTTAACGAGTGATATTTCCCCCCTTCGCTGCTCCGGGAAAGGTTGAGCGTATGTTCTCGTTCCCTGACTATTTCGGAAATCGCGCTCTCCATACGTTCTCGATCGGAACCGATGATTTTATATGTCCACCGGCAGGGATATTCTATTTTGCAACCTCGTTCATTCATACAATACAAGGATTGAGGATCCCAAAGCTTTGCCACGAAAAACCTCCGACTGCTGGGGAAAACTTTTGATTTTACAGACTCGCCAACCCCGCGCAATTGAGCGGCAAATACATTCGCTTCTCTTTTCAACCAATTTTAATGACAAAGCTTCGTAAAACCAGCCACTTTTTTACACGTATCATTTATGGTTTTATCTTTCAAACCCTATTTCTGATCTTCTCTCTTTATAGTAATCTCTTTGGGAATAAAAAATGCCTTTTCTCAATCAGTGCTATTTCATTTACACCGAGCTTTCTCAATGCGCCTCGTCCCAGTTTTTTCCGGCGTAGATTTCCACGATAAGGGGAACTTTCAGTGCTACCACGCCCTCCATTTTATTTCGGACGAGATCTATTACGTCGTGGCGCTCTCCTTCCGGAACCTCAAATACAAGTTCGTCGTGAACCTGCATAATCATGGAAGACAAAAGGTCCTTCTCTTTCAAAGATCTCGCGATATCGAGCATGGCCACCTTGATTATATCGGCGGCCGTCCCCTGTATTGGAGCATTCATCGCCATTCTCTCCGCAAACTGGCGAACGGTGACATTTCTGCTGTTGATCTCCGGAATATAACGGCGACGGCCCAGGAGCGTCGTCACAAAACCCTTTCTTCGTGCCTCATCAAGGAGAGCTTCGATGAATCGCTTGACCCCATGAAAACGGTGGAAATATTCATCGATATAGGTTTTTGCCAGTTTCTGCGTGATTCCCAATTCTTTTGACAGACCGAAGGGACTCATTCCGTAAATAATGCCGAAATTGATCACCTTTGCGAGCCGTCTCATCTCCTGATTGACCATGTCGGGAAAGACACCGAAGATATTCGAGGCAGTCCTCGTGTGAATATCCTCACCCGATTCGAATGCCCTCAGTAACTCTTCATCTTCCGAGAGATGTGCGAGAACCCGGAGTTCTATCTGCGAGTAGTCTGCCGAGATAATCGCGTGTCCTTCGGGGACTATAAATGCCTGACGAATCCGTTTCCCTTCCATGGTCCGTATCGGAATATTCTGAAGATTGGGGTTACTGCTTGAAAGTCTCCCCGTTGCCGTAACCGTCTGATTGTAGGAGGTATGAACCCTCCCTGTCTCCCTGTTAACAAGTGCGGGGAGCGCTTCTACATAGGTGGACCGTAATTTCGCAAAACTCCGGTAGGAAAGTATCTCTGCAGGCAGTTCATAGGACTGCGCCAGATATTTCAGGACCTCCACGTCGGTTGAATAGCCCCCCTTTGTCTTTCTTCCCTTCGGGAGGCCAAGCTTGTCGAAGAGTATCGTCTGAAGCTGCTTGGGAGAATTGATATTGAACTCCTCGCCGGCAAGTTTGTAAATCTTTTCCTCGGATGTCGAGATGATCTCTCCGAGCTGCAGAGACATCTCATCAAGCAATCCGATATCGAGTAGAACTCCTTTTCTCTCCATATCGGCAAGGACGGAAATGAGCGGCATCTCCATTTTATAAAAGAGATCCCCAAATCCTTCCTTCTCGATCGAGGCCGAAAGGTGCTCGGCGAGTCGCCAGATACAATCGGCGCGCCCGCAGGAAAACTCGGCGGCCTTTTCAATTGGAACAGAGCCTAAGGGGATGGCCTTGGTACCGCTTCCGACAACATCCTTGAGGGAGGGTATTTCCAGATCGAGGCTGCCCCGTGCAATTCCCTCCAGGCTGAAGTCGCGTTGAGAAGGATTCAGGACATAGGAGGCCACCATCACGTCGATTCCCACCCCTTTGAGCGCTATGCCCTTCCGGGAACAAACGATGGAGGCGTTTTTCATGTCATAGCCGTGCTTCGTTATCTTTTCATCACCAAGAAATGGCGCAATTCCGGCGAGGACGGAATCAAGGGAAAGCTGTGGCGG
>Ga0075124_10000078_pt1 | contig 43391 bp, 50 predicted proteins | sample AntAceMetag02UKS_FD_69809 | JGI IMG/M metagenome (GOLD analysis project Ga0075124, IMG submission 69809) | Saline lake microbial communities from Ace Lake, Antarctica - Antarctic Ace Lake Metagenome 02UKS | ecosystem: Environmental > Aquatic > Non-marine Saline and Alkaline > Saline | place... | reverse complement strand
CGCATAATCCGAATCTCCTGTAGTATCTCCGCCCGTCTCATTGGCCACCTCCTGGTGACCTATTATAAACCGGACAGATTACGTGCTACGACTCCGGACAGATTACGTGCTTCTAACATTGAAACAAAAAAAGCTTGACAAACAATAAATGAAGGATTGAAACTGAACAGGGTATTCCATTAAAACAAGTATTGAAACAATAACAAATCACTGGCTTGTAATCCCAAATTGCCCCCTGATAAATTTACACAAAACATTGACAGCACCTATTGGTTGATACTATAAATTATAAGAATGCTTTAATTGTTCAGGTTCATAGGAGCAGAGGCATACAGCTTCGTACCTTTGGGACTTTATGCCTTGTAACTACTTATATCTGAGCAGTTACATTAATCTTTAAAAGGAGGTATGTGTCATGTCATACAAATATGGGACTAAAGAGTGGTACGAGCAATATGACGCGTTGACCAGGCAAAGAGTTGAATCGGAATCCAGGCCCTATATACTTGCAACCCCGGAGTGGTGCTTTGAGTTTCAAAAGGCAATCAATGAGGATAGCGAATATCGAGAGTTGAACGAGGGCCTGGTAGCCACTGACATTCTACAAATTTTGGCCAAACCGGATGTTGGCATTGAGCGAGATCTTTATATCTTGCTGCGTCTCGAGGATGGGGGATGCTCGTCTCTCAGGGTAGTTCCCGAAGAGGAAGCTGAAGAAGTGGGAGATGTAATTATTAGTGGTCCCTATGAAAACTGGAAAAGTGTATTGAAGCAAGAGATCGACGTCATTAAAGCTATATTGGGAGCTAAACTGGAGGTAAGGGGGGATTTTTCATTAGTCATGACCTACGCACGAGGAGCCGTGAGATTAGTGGAGCTCGCCGCCTTTACAAAACCAGCCTTTCAAGACGAGCTGAGTACAGCGAACCTGGATAATTTTAAAGCTACAATAAAAAAGATAAGGACTGAATTTGGTGTCTGAGAAGGACTATTCTCGGGGACATCGATGTTCCCAGATGACAGGTTACTTGGAAGGGGTGAAAACATGCAGATGATAAACGAACAAATTACCGAACGAATAAGCAAGCTCCGAGAAGAGGCGATACAGCAAGGTGTAGAGATGGAAGCCGAGAGGGCCATGCTGGTAACCGAATCTTACATGGAGACTGAAGGAGAGCCGATAGTTGTGAGGAGAGCCAAGTGCCTCAAGAAGCTATTGAACGAAAAAAAGATATATATCGGTGAGGGTGAGCTAATTGTTGGTAATCATTCGCAATCACTTGATTTTATGGCACCAGTTTTCCCTGAGACATCGTTCGAGTGGCTTATGGATATGAAAAATTGGCCCAATATTGTTCGCGCCAGTAATGATACGAGAAAAAAATTCAGCGAGATTTACCGATATTGGAAAAACAATACAGTTTACGATAGGGCTAAAAACTTGATGACAGAGAAAGCCAAAATGGCCACAGTTCGCTATGGCATGGGTCTGTTCACGCCAATGTGCCCTTGGATGGGTGGTGTAGGGCATGTTGCCCCAAATTATAGAAAAGTGCTTGAGAAAGGTTTTATTGGGATTAAGAAGGATGCAGAAGAGTGCCTTGAGAAACTCGGGGCGCCAGTCGAACCTGATGACCTTAAAAAGTATCATTTCTGGAGATCTGTGGTCATAGTCTGTGATGCGGTAACAGATTTTGCCGGGCGATATGCCAAGTTAGCTCTAAAATTGTCAGTGAAGGAAGATGACTCACGCAGGAAAGCTGAGTTAAAACAGATAGCGGATAATTGCCAATGGGTTGCAACCAATCCACCAAGAACATTCTGGGAGGCATGTCAGGCATTTTGGTTTGTGCAACTGGTTATCCAACTCGAAACGAGTGGCCACTCAATATCGCCGGGAAGATTTGACCAATATATGTATCCATTCTACCAGAAGGATATAGATGAAGACCGCATTTCTAAAGACCAGGCGCAAGAACTTATAGAATGCCTATTTATAAAAACGGTAGAGATAGGTAAGGTTGCGGACAAACTTTACGAAGCTCAATTCGGCACGTCACGGTCACTTGCTCAGAACCTAATAGTTGGTGGTCAGACGAGAGATGGACAAGACGCAACGAATGAGCTCTCATATCTATGCCTGGATGCAATGATGGATTTGAAAGTACACTCACCCTCCATCACGGCAAGATTTTCGCATGGTAGCCCAGAAAAACTCTGGAGAAAAGCAGTTGAGCTCGCAAAACTTGGTTACGGGCATCCTTCATTTCATAACGACGATGTCATAATACCGCTAATGCTTAATAAAGGGATCTCTTTGGAAGACGCCAGAGATTATTGTTCGGTTGGGTGCGTTGAGGTTGACGCTCAAGGTAAAGAGTATGGATGGCGCGGTGCAGTCTTTTTTAACCTGGTCAAGTGCCTGGAGCTTGCGCTGAATAATGGCCAATGCCTCGAGTGCAGCAAGGAATGTAAAATATACCCAAAATGTGTTGGTGCCGGAAAGAATGGAATAGGTCTGCCTACAGGTGATCTGTCAACCTGTAAGTCCTTTGAGGAAGTTCAGGAGGCATACAAGAAACAGGTAGAATATTTTGTGAAAGACGCAGTTGTAGCAGCCAACGCAGTGAGCTTTGCCCATCAAGAACTTCTGCCACTCCCATTCTTATCGTGCTTTATTGACCCATGCATAGAGCGTGGTATAGATATGTCTGCAGGTGGGGCGAAATACAATTATGCCTGTATAGATGGAGTTGGTACCGGCACTGTAGCTGATTCCCTATCGGTTATCAAAAAGTTGATATTTGAGGAAAGGAAGTTTACTGGCGCTGAACTCCTGGAAACGCTGAAAACAAACTGGGAAGGGAAGGAAGCACTGCGTCAGCGAGTAATCACCAAAGCCCCCCATTACGGTACTGATAATCCCTATGCGGATGAACTTGCACGATGGGCGTTACGAGTATTTTGTGACGACGTAAGGAAATATAAAGAACCCAAAGGAGGCCGATACCTGGCAGGTGGGTACAGCCTGGCAACTACCGTTCTGTTTGGGCAGAGAACAGGACCAACGCCGGATGGGAGAATGTCTGGAGAAATTATAAGCGATAATGTTTCACCTGTTCAAGGCAGAGCTGAAAAAGGTCTGACCGCAGCCTTCAAGTCTGTTGCGAGGCTCGATCACGAAATGATTGAAGAGGGGGCGTCTTTACCAATTACTTTACATCCAACTGTATGCCAGGGTGATAAAGGCACTTCAAACCTGGTAGCAGCAATAAAGGTATACTTTGATCTGGGCGGCTCTCATACTATGTTCAATATGGTAAGTGCTGAAATATTGAGAGATTCACAGAAGAATCCCAGCAAATACTTAGACCTTCTGGTAAGAATTTCAGGATATTGCACATATTTCATCTTTTTGGATAAGAAATTTCAGGATGAACTCATAGCCAGAACTGAGCATGAAGCGATTTAAAAAAGGGGGGACGTCCGTAAATAAGTAAATAACTCTGGATTAAAATGCCCATAAAAGGGCATGTCACATTGGGCAGTGGTTGTCACATCTTAAATGTTAGATATTCGATCCTTATAATTTGAATTGAACAGCGAGCGCATTCCCCGCTGCTTGCGGCGGGGAGTAGAAACGGTGCTGATTTTAACACGACTCTGCGGGTGTGAATGCCGGATGATGCATCTTGTCGGCAGGTATGGCCTGTTCTTCGATTAGCAGTGTGACTTTACGGTAAATTAAAGGAGGGAAAATGAGCATTCCTGAGTCGGCGGCTGATTCTTCAGACATTTACCGCCGTCCGGCAGAGCTGCTGCAGAATCTCATCCGTTTTGATACGACCAATCCGCCGGGCAATGAGGCGGCATGTGTCGGATACATCGATAAACTCCTGACCGGTGCCGGGTTTGAAACGGTACTCCGTGCCAAAGACGAAAATCGCCCGAATCTGATAACCCGCCTTAAGGGGAAGGGCAATGCGCCGCCTCTTCTTATGTATGGACATGTGGATGTAGTCACCACGGCAAATCAGGAGTGGAAATATCCCCCCTTTGAGGCAAAAGAGGCGGAGGGCTTCATATGGGGGCGGGGTGCGCTCGATATGAAAAACGGCGTCGCCATGATGCTCGCCGCCCTCCTCCGGGCAAAGGATGAGGGCTTTATACCCGAGGGCGATGTGATCTTCACCGTTCTCTCTGACGAGGAGGCGGCGGGCGATTTCGGGGCCCGTTTTCTCGTTGAAAATCACCCGGAGCATTTCGAAGGGGTGCACTACGCCATCGGCGAGTTCGGGGGACATTCCACCACGCTCGGAAATAAAAGGTTTTATTCGATTCAGACTGCCGAAAAGCAGATGTGCTGGCTGAGGGCGACTGTCAGGGGTCCCGGCGGGCATGGTGCGCGTCCCATGCGGGGCGGCGCAATGAAGAGGCTGTCCTCGTTCCTCGAGAAACTGGACACAACCCGTCTCCCCGTCCACATTACACCCGTGGCCCGTCAGATGATCGAGGAAACGGCCTCGATTCTCCCCTTTCCCAAGGGATTTATCTTCCGCCAGATCCTCAAACCGAAGCTCACCGATTTTATCCTGAAATTCCTCGGTGAGATGGGGCGAAATCTGGAAGCGCTCCTTCATAATACGGTGAACGCGACGATCGTCAGGGGCGGTGAGAAAATCAACGTAATCCCGAGCGAGATTATCGTTGATATGGATGGCCGCATCCTTCCCGGGTACGATGCGGATGATATGATAAGGGAAATCAAGGCGATTGCCGGTAACGATGTTGAGATCGAGGCACTTCGCCATGAGGTCTATCCCTCGAAGGTAAATATGGGGCTCTTCGACCTGTTGGCCGATATCATGTCCGAAGCAGATCCGGGGAGCAGTTCGGTGCCCTTTCTCCTCCCGGCCATCACCGACGGCCGGATCTTCGCCCGGCTCGGCATACAGACCTATGGATTTATCCCGATGAAGCTCCCCGCCGATTTCAACTTCTTCGAAACCATCCACGCCGCCGATGAACGCATCCCGATAGAGGCGGTCAGATTCGGGACCGATGTTCTGTACACATTGTTACAGCGTTACGGAAGGTAACGCCCTCTTTCAGGGCTATATAAAAAGGGGAAACGCCTTAGCGATTCCCCTTTTTATAATAGGTATAATAAAAATGGTGCCGAAGCCGGGACTTGAACCCGGACGGGCGTAACCCACTACCCCCTCAAGATAGCGTGTCTACCATATTCCACCACTTCGGCTTTCTGAAAAAACGAATATTCTTTGTGCGACATTGTCAATATAAAATAGGTTCACTTTCGTCAACCCTTTTTTTTACTGTTCCTGCGTTTCTCCTGCGGCAGGTGCCTCGATGGGGATATCTGCCTTCTGCGTGTCGTCCATCGGTATCGTCCGCTCCGCCGCCGGTATCGCGGGCCCTCCTATGATCGATGAGGTCTTATGAGAGGCGAAATAGGCGAGCCACAGTGAGGTCAGCATGAAGACGATGGCAAAGATGGTAGTCAATTTTCCGAGGAATGTCCCGGCACCACTGCTTCCAAAAACCGTCTGACTCGACCCCCCGAAGGCAGCACCCATATCTGCCCCCTTCCCCGTCTGTAAGAGCACGACCAGGATCAGGGCGACGCACATAAGGACATGAACGCTCGTTATGATAATGTGCACTGTTTTGTTCTCCTTCTTCTCGATATATTAATATCTTATTATCCCTGTAAAGGATTCAAAGTCAAGACTCGCACCGCCCACCAAGGCACCATTGATGTTGGGCTTATCCATAAGTTCCCCTATGTTTTTAGGGGTAACGCTCCCGCCGTAAATAATGGCGGTTTCGGCGCCAACACTCTCACCAAAGCATGAGGATAGTGTTTCGCGTATGAACCGGTGGACCTCTTCTGCCAGCTCAGGCGTCGCAGTCTTGCCAGTGCCTATTGCCCAAACGGGCTCATAGGCGATTGAAACGCACCCTATATCACCAGTGGATATATTATTCAATCCCTCTTTTACCTGTTTTTTTATAACATCAAAGGTCGCTTCCGATTCACGCTCTTTCAGGGTTTCCCCGACGCAGACAATCGGTTTGAGCCCGAAATTCAGCGCCGCTTGCAACTTTTTGTTGACCCATTCGTTCGTCTCTCCGAAGAGCGAGCGCCGTTCGGAATGGCCGATGAGGATGTATTCGCAGCCCATATCGGCGAGCATGGGGGCGGAGATCTCTCCCGTAAAGGCACCCTTTTCCTCCCAGTGCATGTTCTGCGCCGAGAGGTGAACCGTCGAGCCTTTGAGCGCCAGCGAGACGGTATAGAGCGCCGTCGCAGGCGGGGCAATGATAACCTCCCGCTCTTCGAGACCCTCGCATTCCTTCGCCAGTCTCTGGGAAAAATCGACCGACTCGCCGACGGTTTTGTTCATCTTCCAGTTTGCCGCAATGATCGGTTTTATCATTGGATTATTTCTCCATAAATGTGCCGATATAAATGGCAAGGTCCCTCATCCTGCATGCATAACCACTCTCGTTATCATACCAGGAAAAGACCTTCACAAGGTTTCCGTCAATGACTTTTGTCAGGGGACCGTCGACAATGGATGAGTGGGGATCGCTGGTGAAATCAACGGAAACGAGTTCTTCCTCGCAGAAGGCCATGAATCCCTTCATGGGCCCTTCCGCCGCCTCTTTCAGTGCGCCGTTCACGTCGTCCACGGTGACGGCGCTTTTTACCTCGACTGCGAGATCGACAAGGGAAACGTTGGGTGTGGGAACCCGCAGCGCAATCCCGTCGAGTTTCCCCTTCATCTCGGGGATCACTTCCCCCACGGCGAGAGCTGCTCCCGTCGAGGTGGGAATAATCGAAAGAGCGGCAGCCCTGGCCCTTCGCAGGTCCTTGTGTGAACCGTCGAGTATTCGCTGATCCATCGTATAGGAATGCACCGTCGTCATGAGGCCTTTTGTGATGGAGAAATTGTCATTGATGACCTTGACCACCGGCGCGAGACAGTTGGTCGTGCATGAGGCATTGGAGATGATGTGGTGCTTTTCCGGGTCATAGGACTCTTCATTGACCCCCATGACAAAGGTGCCGTCGATGCCCTTCCCGGGGGCCGCAATGATGACCTTCTTCGCGCCTGCCTCAAGATGGCCCGCGGCCTCCTCCCTCTGCCTGAATTTTCCTGTCGACTCCATGACCACGTCGATACCGAGCTCATTCCAGGGGAGATTTGAAAGCCCGTCGGTCACATTCGTGACCCTGATTTTTCTGTCGCCCACGATGAGGAAATCGCCATCGGCGGAAACCTCGGTCCCTATTTTTCCGTGGACCGAATCGTATTTCAAAAGATGTACGAGTGTTTCAGCCTTCGCGCGCGTGTTGACGGCAACGATTTCTATGTCATTTCTGTCCAAACAACCGCGGATAATAAATCGTCCGACCCTTCCGAATCCGTTTATTGCAACTCTCACACCCATAAGAGACCTCCTGGTAAATTATTGTAACAGCATCGGTTCCCTTTTACAATCAGGCACGTGATAGTATATAGATTCATTATTAGTCAATATTTTTTTGGCATTATTTAGGCGGGGGTGAAAAAATCGGGCAATCCATTCTTGACAGGAAAGATATTCCTTTATAGAGTTCCCAAATCTAAAGAAAGTTTTCAGGAATATGGCAGTGAAACAGATCGGTACAATCTTACTTTCTATTGCCGTTGTTTTTTCCCTCATTATAGCAGTCCCCGCGGGGGGGGAGGCATTTGAAATGACTGATACGATAAGAAAATCGATTATTGCGGGAAGCTGGTATCCCGGAAAACCGCAAGTATTACGGTCAGATATCGAAGGGTATTTGAAAAACGTCCAGATTGACGATTTCGAGGGGAAGATCGTCGGCCTGGTTTCGCCCCATGCAGGGTATATCTATTCGGGTCAGGTTGCGGCCTTTTCCTATAAGCTTATACAGGGTAAAAAATTCGACGGTGTTATCGTTATCGGGCCAAGCCACCGGCACTATTTTAAAGGGGCTTCAATCTATGGGGGTGCGGGCTATGAGACACCGCTTGGTGTGGTCCCCGTTGATGCGAACCTGGCTGAGGAGATCCTGTCAAATGCGGGCGGAAGAATCTCCTTTATTTCTGCGGCTCATTCCCAGGAACATTCTGTCGAAATCCAGCTTCCCTTTCTCCAGGTTGCCCTGGGCGAGTTCGGCTTTGTGCCGATTGTGATGGGTGTACAGGGCAGGGGAACCTGCGAAGAGGTGGCGGAGGCAATCTACGAAAGCATCAAGGATAAAAATGTCCTCGTCGTGGGGAGCTCGGACCTTTCCCATTTTCATGGCTACGACGAGGCCGTGAGCATGGACTCGATTGTTATCGACCATATGGATGCGATGGACGCAGAGGGGCTGTTAAAGAGCCTCGAAAAGGGGACCTGCGAGGCCTGCGGCGGTGGCCCCATTGCGGTCACCATGATGGTGGCCGAAAAGCTCGGGGCAAAAGGCTCGAAGGTTCTGAAGTATGCGAACTCCGGTGATGTGACCGGTGACAGGCGGGGAGTCGTAGGATATGCGGCGGCGGTCTTTTTTAAGGGCGATGATGCCGAAAAAAAGGATGTCGGAACGGACGTGGGATTGAGTGACGACGATAAGGCGCTCCTCATCGATATCGCGAAGAAAAGCGTGGAGGCAAAACTCTTGGGGATGGATGCCCCCGATTTTGAAATTACCTCGGAGATTCTGAAAACAAATATGGGGGCCTTCGTAACACTCAAGAAACACGGTCGATTAAGGGGATGTATCGGGCACATCGAGGCAATAAAACCACTTGGTACGACCGTAGAGGAAATGGCGCAGGCCGCGGCCTTCAGGGACCCCCGCTTTCCCTCCGTTACGAAGGACGAGCTGAAGGATCTTTCCTTTGAAATATCTGCCCTTACGCCGCTCGTTAGGATTAGTGACGTGAATGAAATTGAGGTGGGAAAACATGGGATTTATATGGTTAAGGGTCTCCGGTCGGGCCTTCTCCTTCCCCAGGTTGCCATAGAATATAACTGGGACAGGTTGACATTTCTCGAACAGACGTGTTATAAGGCCGGCCTTCCAACCGATGCGTGGAAGGATAAGGAAATCAAGATATATATTTTTTCCGCTGAAGTTTTCGGTGAGGGTGAGTAATTTATAGTAAATTGCATAAAAAACTTCTTGACAAATCCCTGTGTAAAAACTATACCTGCGTATTTGCATACCGGGGGAGCTTTGCGCTTTTTAGGTTAGTTAAGTAATTTATACAGAGAGGTTAAGATTGCTGGCGTAGCTCAATCGGTAGAGCAGCTGATTTGTAATCAGCAGGTTGCGGGTTCGAGTCCCATCGCCAGCTCCATGCAATGATAGAAGTGTGGAGGGGTTCCCGAGTGGTCAAAGGGAGCAGACTGTAAATCTGCCGGCTAAGCCTTCGGAGGTTCAAATCCTCCCCCCTCCACCATGCTTTATTGTATATAGAAGATTTTAGGAGGCGGGAGTAGCTCAGTGGCTAGAGCGTCAGCCTTCCAAGCTGAGGGTCGCGGGTTCGAATCCCGTTTCCCGCTCCATTTCTTAATTGTTAAGGCAGGATTTGGCGGGGTATTTTTGCAGTTGGATTATTGGCCCACGTAGCTCAGTCGGTAGAGCACATCCTTGGTAAGGATGAGGTCACCAGTTCAATCCTGGTCGTGGGCTCCATTACAGTGAAGGCGGTTTTGAAATGGCAGATATTGTGACACTTGCCTGTAGCGAGTGCAAGAGAAGAAATTACTCAACGACGAAGAATAAAAAGACGATAAAGAACCGTCTTGAGATGAAGAAATATTGCAGGTTTTGTCGGATCCATACGATTCATAGGGAAACGAAATAACTTGATGCGTTTGCTCACACAGGCCAGTAGCTCTAATGGCTAGAGCACCGGACTCCAAATCCGGGTGTTGGGGGTTCGAGTCCCTCCTGGCCTGCCATTCCATTTTACCGGGTCGCGTGCATGGATAAAATTAAGGTAATTATTGATAAGATCAGGCAGTTTTTACGTGAATCGAAGGTCGAACTTAAAAAAGTAACATGGCCCACGCCGAAGGAGGCGCTTGCCTCGACTTCTGTCGTGCTTGCGGTGGTCATTATTGTTTCCATATTTCTCGGTATGGTTGATTTCGGCCTCACAAAGATAATTAGGGTATTCTTAGGGTAACTATGTCATTTCGCTGGTATGTCGTTCATACATATTCAAGCTTCGAGAACAGGGTCAAACTATCCCTCGAGGAGAGGATTGCGACCACCGGTATGGAGGAGTATTTCGAAGACGTCCTTATACCGGAAGAGGACGTGGTGGAGCTGAAAAAGGGTGAAAAAAAGACCACCAAGAGGAAGTTTTTCCCCGGCTACATTCTTGTGAAAATGGAGCTGAATGATGACACCTGGCATCTGGTAAAGAATACGCCCAAAGTTACCGGTTTTATCGGTGCCAATGAAAAACCCACACCCATACCCGACGCTGATGTCGAGGTTCTCAAGACCAGGATCGATGAAGGGACGCTCAAGCCGAAACCCAAATTCCAGTTTGAAGTGGGGGATCACATAAGGGTCGTTGACGGCCCCTTTACGAACTTTGAAGGGGTGGTCGATGAGGTAAAACCCGAGAAGGGTAAATTAAGGGTTATTGTGAGCATCTTCGGCAGATCGACACCGGTGGAACTGGATTTTATTCAGGTCGTTCAGAATTAGGAATTGAAGCCCTCAGTGGACAGTAAATAGGAAGTAAGGGGATCGTAATGGCTAAAAAGATAATAGCAAGCATAAAACTTCAGATACCGGCAGGAAAGGCAACGCCGTCACCTCCGATAGGACCGGCCTTGGGCCAGCACGGTGTGAATATAATGGAATTCTGCAAGGCCTATAATGCACTGACACAGAAAGAGGAAGGTACCATCATACCGGTGGTGATCACCGTTTATGCCGATAAATCCTTCACATTTATTACCAAGACACCGCCCACAGCTGTACTCTTGAAACAGGCGGCAAAGATTGCAAAGGGTTCGGGTGATCCCAAGAGAGAAAAGGTGGGTACGGTAACAGCGAAACAGCTGAAGGAAATTGCCGAGTTGAAATACAAGGATCTGAACGCCGTCGATGTGGAAGGCGCACTCAAGATTGTAGAAGGAACCGCCCGATCAATGGGCATTGATATTGTTTAATAAATTTATGTCGGAGTTAAGTGAAGATGGCCAACAGGGGTAAGGGATATTTAGAAAAGAAAAAGGACATAGAGGCAGAGAATCGGTATTCACTGCGTGAAGCGGTGGAGCTTGCCGTATCCTCTGCGAGGACAAAGTTTGATGAGACCGTTGATGCCGCAATCAGATTGGGTGTCAATCCCAAGCATGCCGACCAGATGGTGCGGGGGAGCGTGGTACTTCCGCATGGAATCGGGAAAAAGGTAAAGATACTGGTTTTTGCGAAAGGCGATAAGGAGAAAGAGGCCCAGGAGGCAGGGGCGGATTTCGTGGGCTCCGATGATCTCATTGAAAAGATCAAAGGTGGATGGCTCGAGTTCGACAGGGTCGTTGCCACCCCCGATATGATGGGCAATGTCGGAAAACTGGGAAAAATCCTGGGGCCGAGAGGTCTGATGCCCAATCCAAAGGTTGGTACCGTAACATTCGATGTGAAGAATGCGGTAGAAGAGCTCAAGGCAGGTAAGGTTGAATTCAGGGTGGAAAAAGCGGGAATCGTTCACAGCCCTGTGGGAAAAGTATCTTTTGGGGCGGACAAGTTGATTGAAAATATCTTGTCGTTGATTGAAACGATTGTTAAGTTGAAACCTTCGTCGAGTAAAGGAACATATCTGAAAACCATTTCTCTTTCAACGACTATGGGTCCGGGAGTGAAGGTGGATCCTGTTGATGTCAGGAATATTTTAAAGGCTGTTTAGAAAATAATATAGAAAAAAAGTCAGAGACAGCAGGTACAGGATGTTTAAACGAATGCTTTTATGGCCTGCCGAGACAATATTAGTGTTTAATATTTCTTCCTGTAGTGCGGTCTGGCTTTCTGAAAAACTTTGTTAGTCGTAAATGCAGGGTTTTTTGAAAATTTAAAGGTGAAAGGAGGCCATGGCTTGGACAGAAGTACGAAAAAACAAGTTGTAAAAGAACTTCATGAAAAGCTGAAAAGCGTAAAATTGGCTGTCCTTGCTGATTACAGCAGCATGGACGTTGCGCAGATGACTGATTTAAGAAATCGGCTGCGCGATTTCAACAGCGAGATGAGGGTGGTTAAAAACAATCTCCTGAAGATCGCTTTGAAGGATACCGATTTTGAGCTGCTTGACGATCATATCAAGGATCCTCGGGCGCTTATCATGAATTTCGGTGATGTGGTTGAACCGACAAAGGCACTGGTTGAATTTGCAAAGAAAAATGATAATCTTGAAATTATCTCGGGTGTGCTGGATGGCAAGGTTCTAACCGGTGAAGAGCTCAAGGTTTTGGCTGAACTTCCGAGCAGGGAAGTTCTTCTGGCCAAGCTGCTCTCCGTCATGGTGGGTGCGCAGACTCAGTTTGTGACCGTTTTAAGTGGTGTGCAGAGAAGCTTTGTACAGGTGCTTGAGTCGTATCGGTTGCAGAAAGAAAAGGAAAATTAAAAAGTATACAGGAAGGAATAAAAGAAATGGCAACAGCAAAGAAGATTACGAAGGAAGATGTCGTAGAATTTATCGAAGGGATGACCGTTCTTGAACTGTCAGAGTTAGTTAAGGAACTTGAGGAAAAGTTTGGTGTTTCTGCGGCGGCACCGGTAGCGGTAGCAGCAGCGGGACCGGCACAAGCGGCCCCGGAAGAGGAAAAGACGGAATTTGACGTTGTTCTGACGGGATACGGCGAGCAGAAGATTCAGGTAATCAAGGTAGCCAGGGCTATTACGGGCCTGGGACTGAAAGAAGCAAAGGAACTCGTCGAAGGAATTCCGAAGGCAGTGAAAGAGGGAGTACCGAAGGCCGAGGCCGAAGAGATAAAGGCAAAATTAGAAGAGGTCGGCGGTACTGCAGAGATCAAGTAAGCTCTGTTTTTCAGGTACCATTTATATACTTTCAGGATTGATATGGGATTGTGTATTCATGAGTGTAAAAACTTTTTGATGCGCAATCCCGACAGCGTTTCAATGGTAGAAGTGTTTCTTTCGTTTCGGTGATGACATTCTGTCTTCTTGGAGTTTCTGATGGGCGCAAAATCAGGCAAAAAAATTACTCGCAATGGATATTGTGAGGAATGATTAATTACAGGGATCGTTATGTATAGAAAAAACTTTGGACGTATAAAAAAGATAGTAGAGATACCGAATCTCATCGAGATTCAAAAAAGATCCTATGAAAAATTCCTTCAGGACGATACGGAACCTGACAAAAGGGGTAACTCTGGTCTTCAGGGGGCCTTCAAGAGCGTCTTTCCCATAACGGATTTCGGGGGAAAGTGCTCCCTCGAGTTTGTCAGTTATAAAATCGGGAAGTCGCGCTACGATGTACACGAGTGTACCCAGAAAGGGATGACCTTTAACGCGCCCCTGAAGATAGTGGTCAGGCTGGTCGTCTTCGATGTCACTCGCGGGAACGATCAGAGAACTGTCAGGGATATCAAGGAGCAGGAGATCTATTTCGGCGAGATTCCCTTGATGACCGACAAGGGTACCTTCAATATCAACGGGACCGAACGGGTTATCGTCAGTCAGCTTCACCGGTCGCCCGGTATCTTCTTTGACCATGATAAGGGAAAGACCCACGCCAGTGGAAAGCTCATATATTCGGCGAGAGTGATACCGATACGGGGCTCTTGGCTGGATCTCGAATTCGATCCGAAGGATATTCTCTATGCACGGATAGACAGAAGAAGAAAAATGCCCATGACGATACTTCTCAAGGGCATGGGTTACAGCGACGAGGAACTGATCCAATTCTTCTACAACAGGGAAACAGTTCTTATAAAGAAAGACAAGCTCTCCCTTATGGTTGATGAAACCCTCGTGGGAGACAGGGCTCCGGAAGATATCGTCGATAGTAAAGCCGATGAAGTATTAGTGAAGAAAGGAAGAAAGGTAACCAAGACCGCCCTCAAGAAGATGATGGATGCGGGGATTACCATTATATCGGTCAACAAGGAGTATGTCATTGGCAAGGTCCTTGCATCGAGCATACAAGACCCCGAAACTGGTGAGATACTGTTCAGGTGCAACGATGAGATAACCGAGGAGGGGCTTGAATTACTCCAGGGTAAAGGTATCAAGGAAATTGAGCTTATCCAGCTCGAAGAGGACGGGTCGAATGCCTATATACGAAACACGCTCCTCATCGATAAGGTGGATACTCAGGAAGATGCGATCATCGATATATACCGGAGACTGCGACCGAGCAATCCGCCGACGCCTGAGACGGCACAGAGATTTTTCAACAGCCTCTTCTTTTCCAATGACAGTTACGATCTCTCCGATGTGGGGAGGGTCAAGATAAATTATAAGCTCCGCCTTGATGTGCCCGCGGACCTGACGGTTTTGCGCAAGGAAGATGTACTCGAGTCGGTCAAGTACCTCATTAACCTGAAAAACGGTGTGGCCGATTACAGCGTTGACGATATCGATCATCTCGGCAACAGAAGGGTACGGGCCGTCGGTGAGCTGATTGAGAATCAGTACCGAATAGGCCTGGTACGCATGGAGCGGGCCATAAAGGAGAAGATGAGCCTCCTGGACGTGGAAACCATGATGCCCCACGACCTCGTCAATGCCAAGCCTGTGACGGCAGTGGTGAACGAATTCTTCGGGAGCAGTCAGCTGTCCCAGTTTATGGATCAGACGAACCCGCTCTCTGAGATTACCCATAAGAGGCGTCTTTCGGCACTTGGGCCCGGCGGGCTCACCCGTGAGAGGGCGGGTTTTGAGGTACGAGATGTCCACAACACCCATTACGGCAGGGTATGTCCCGTGGAAACGCCGGAGGGACCCAACATTGGGCTGATTGTCTCTTTAAGTTCCTATGCCAGGGTCAACGACTTCGGTTTTATAGAGACGCCGTACAGGGTGGCGAAGAACGGCAGGGTGTTCGATGAAATCAGGCATCTTACCGCCACTGAGGAAGAAGATTATATTATTGTCCAGGCGAATACGCCGATCGATGCGAAGGGCAAATTTACGGAACAACTCGTCACCGCGAGAAAAGGTGGCAATTATGTGATCGTTGATCAGACCGATGTTAACTTTATGGATGTTTCTCCCGATCAGCTCGTGAGTGTCGCCGCAGGGCTCATTCCCTTCCTGGAGCATGATGATGCGAACCGCGCCCTGATGGGTTCCAATATGCAGCGGCAGTCGGTGCCCCTTCTGAAACCTGAGGCTCCCCTGGTGGGCACGGGGATGGAGAGGATTGTTGCGAGGGATTCCGGTGCCGTCATCGTAGCAAAGAGATCGGGTATCATCGAGGATGTAGATGCCTCCAGAATAGTGATAAAATGTGATGACGACGATCAGGATGAGTCCGGAATCGGCGTGGATATCTATAACCTGATAAAATATCAGCGTTCAAATCAGAACACCTGTTTTAATCACAAACCGATCGTCCTCAAGGGTGAAATAGTAAAGAAAGGCGATATCATAGCCGATGGTCCCTCCACCGAATACGGAGAGCTAGCCCTGGGAAGAAACATCCTTGTCGCCTTCATGTCATGGGGAGGGTACAACTATGAGGATTCCATCCTGGTGAGCGAGAGGATAGTCAAGGATGATATTTATACCTCTATCCATATCGAAGAGTTTGAGACGGTAGCGAGAGATACGAAGCTTGGCAGAGAAGAGATTACACGAGATATCCCCAACGTGGGGGAAGAGGCGCTCAGTAATCTCGACGAAAGCGGTATTATCAGGATGGGTGTCTCCGTGAAGGCGGGAGACGTTCTCGTGGGTAAGGTGACGCCGAAGGGTGAAACCCAGCTCTCCCCCGAAGAAAAACTCCTTCGGGCGATATTTGGAGAGAAGGCGGGTGACGTGAGGGATACATCACTTCGTGTTCCCCCGGGGATTGAGGGGACCGTTATAGATGCCAAGATATTCAGCCGCAAGGGTACGGAGAAGGATGTAAGATCTCAGAGAATGGAAGATGAGGAGATCGAATCCCTCCTCAAGGACAGAGACGATGAGATCAGGATCATTGCCGACAGCGTACGAAAGAAGCTTTCTGATTTACTAATAGGAAAAAATACTGCCGCACGGCTGGTTGACACCCAGAAGAGAAAGATCCTCGTGAAAAAGGGAGAAACGATTACCACTGATATCCTTGAGAGTATTCCCATCAGCCTCTGGAAGGATATAGCCCTTGAAGAATACGAGGCTGAGGAAAAGGTAAGGGCAATACAATCGTCGCTTTCGAGCAAGATCGAGGTTGTCGAGGCCTTTTTTGCCGACAAGATCGACAAGGTGAAAACGGGTGATGAGCTTCCTCCCGGCGTGATCAAACTGGTCAAGGTCTATATCGCCATCAAGAGAAAACTCTCGGTGGGTGACAAGATGGCTGGAAGGCACGGAAACAAGGGTGTCTTATCACGGATACTTCCCGAGGAGGACATGCCCTTCTTCGAAGACGGGACTCCTGTGGATATTGTCTTGAATCCTCTCGGAGTTCCTTCCCGTATGAATGTGGGGCAGATCCTTGAGACGCACCTCGGTTGGGCGGCAAAGGAATTGGGTGAAAAGATTCAGGCGATTATCAATGAAAAGTTCAGCATAGATGATCTGAGAAACGAATTGAAAAAGATCTACGCTACACCGGAATTTGAAAAGTATGTCGACGGGGCGGGTAAAAATGAAATTCTAAAACTTGTTGGTCACCTAAAGAAAGGTGTTCCGATGGCTTCCCCCGTTTTCGACGGTGCCGAGGAGCAAGAAATAAAGAGTATGCTCAAAATGGCTGAGTTGCCCGAAAGCGGTCAGACAGTATTGTATGACGGCAAAACGGGTGAAGCTTTCGACCAGAATATTACAGTGGGAATGATCTACATGCTGAAACTCCATCATCTTGTGGATGATAAGATGCATGCCAGGTCAATCGGTCCCTATTCCCTCGTGACCCAGCAGCCCCTGGGAGGGAAAGCGCAATTCGGCGGTCAGAGGCTCGGCGAGATGGAAGTATGGGCCATTGAGGCATATGGAGCTGCCTATTCATTGCAGGAATTTCTTACGGTTAAATCTGATGATGTGGTCGGTCGAACGAGGATATACGAAACTATCGTGAAGGGGGAACATACCCTGGAAGCGGGTCTGCCGGAATCCTTCAATGTTCTTATGAAGGAGTTGCAGGGCCTGTGTATCGATGTCGAGTTGCTTGAGAATGCTTAGATTTTTATAAGGCATTCATGGATTGAAAAAGTAAGAAATTAAGAGGAGTTATATCCAGTGGAAGACATTTATGGTTTTTTCGAGAAGCCAAAGGATCCAATAAAATTTAATGCTGTTCGGTTATCAATGGCCTCGCCGGAGAGGGTGTTGTCCTGGTCTCGCGGAGAGGTAAAGAAACCGGAAACGATAAATTACAGGACCTTCAAGCCGGAAAGGGATGGACTTTTCTGCGCAAAGATATTTGGTCCCGTCAAGGATTATGAGTGTCTTTGCGGCAGATACAAGAGAATGAAGCACCGCGGCATGGTCTGTGAGAAGTGCGGCGTTGAAGTTATTCAGTCAAAGGTCAGAAGGGAAAGAATGGGACATATCGTGCTGGCGGCACCGGTGGCCCATATATGGTTCTTGAAGAGTCTTCCAAGCAGAATAGGAAACATTCTGGACCTCACCCTGAAGCAGCTTGAACGGGTTTTGTATTTCGAATCCTGGATCATACTGGATCCGAAAAACACACCGCTGAAAAAGAAGGAACTCATTTCCGATGAGGATTATCTGCAACTGAGGGAAGAGTATGATGCAGATGATTTCGAGATTGGTATCGGTGCCGAGGCCATACGGAAACTTCTTGAGGAAATTGACCTGGATGAACTGGACAAGGAACTCAGAACCGATCTGAAAGAGGCCACATCGGAGACGAAGAGGAAGAAACTGGTGAAGAGGCTGAAGGTCGTAGAGACGCTTCAGAAATCGGGTAACAAGGCCGAATGGATGGTCCTCACCGTTCTGCCGGTGATACCGCCCGATCTGAGGCCGCTGGTTCCCCTCGATGGGGGGCGTTTTGCCACATCCGACCTGAATGATCTCTACCGACGGGTCATTAACAGGAATAATCGCCTGAAGCGGCTTCTGGAATTGAACGCACCGGAAATCATCATACGAAACGAAAAGCGAATGCTTCAGGAAGCTGTTGATGTCCTTTTCGACAACGGCAGGCGCGGTCGTGCCGTAACGGGCTCGAACAAGAGACCATTGCGCTCCCTTTCGGACATGCTCAAGGGAAAGCAGGGAAGGTTCAGGCAGAACCTCCTCGGCAAGCGGGTCGACTATTCCGGGAGATCGGTTATTACGGTGGGTCCCGATCTGAGATTGCATCAGTGCGGCCTTCCCAAAAAGATGGCCCTCGAGCTCTTTAAGCCCTTTATCTACAACAGACTTGAGGCGAAGGGCTATGTCACAACGGTAAAAAGTGCCAAGAAAATGGTGGAAAGAGAGGCCCCGGAAGTATGGGACGCCCTCGATGAGGTTGTCCGTGAGTATCCCATTCTCCTGAACAGGGCACCGACACTTCACAGGCTCGGTATTCAGGCATTTGAGCCGGTCCTGATCGAAGGCAAGGCAATTCAGCTCCATCCACTTGTCTGTGCGGCCTTTAACGCGGATTTTGACGGCGATCAGATGGCTGTCCACGTGCCGCTTTCCATTGAGGCTCAGGTGGAAGCGCGGTGTCTCATCATGTCGACGAATAATATACTTTCGCCGGCAAATGGAAAACCGATCATTATTCCGAGTCAGGATATTGTGCTCGGGATCTATTATATGACCCGGTCGAAGGAGTATGCCCCAGGCGAAGGAATGATTTTTTCGAATCCTGATGAGGTTCGATATGCCTTTGATGCAGGTGTCGCCGGTCTGCATGCCACGATAAAAGTCAGAATCAATGATGAGTTGGTCGATACCACCGTGGGAAGAATGCTTCTCTATGAGATCATTCCCTCGGAGATTCCCTTTGATTTTGTCAATAAAGTCATGAACAAGAAGGAACTTGCCAATCTGGTAGACTACAGCTACCGGACCCTCGGAGCCAAGGCAACAGTTATATTGGCGGACCGCCTCAAGGACCTCGGATTCAAGCACGCCACAAACTCGGGAATGTCGATTTGCGTTGACGATATGAAGATCCCCGTTGGTAAAGATGATATTGTCGATAGAGCCCAGAACGATGTGTTGGAAATTCAGAAACAGTATATGGACGGGCTTATCACCGACGGGGAGCGGTACAATAAGGTTATTGACATCTGGGCCCATGCGACCGAGAAGGTTGCCGACGAGATGCTGAGAGATATCGGAACGGAAGAAAGAGAGAGAGAAGACGGCATCAAAGAAATGGTCGAGAGCTTCAATTCGATTTATATGATGGCCGATTCAGGTGCCCGCGGGAGTGCGGCTCAGACGAGACAGCTTGCGGGCATGAGGGGTCTCATGGCCAAGCCCTCGGGTGAGATTATTGAGACACCGATTACGGCTAATTTCAGGGAAGGCCTTACGGTGCTTCAGTATTTTATTTCCACCCATGGTGCCAGAAAGGGTCTCGCCGATACGGCTCTCAAAACGGCAAACTCCGGTTATCTGACACGGAGGCTTGTCGATGTGTCCCAGGACTGTATTATTACGGAAGAGGATTGCGGCACGATTGATGGAATTCACGTTTCCGCCCTCGTCGAAGGTGGTGAAATAATAGAACCGGCGGGCGAGCGTGTACTCGGAAGGGTTGCTCTAGAGGATATTACCGATCCTTTTACGGGTGAGATTCTGGTACCGGCGAATCAGGAAATAGATGAGGCGCTGGCGGAAAAGATTGACAAGGCGGGTCTGGAAAGGGTGCTGATCCGGTCCGGTCTTACCTGTAAATCAAAACATGGAGTCTGTGCAAAGTGTTATGGACGCGACCTGGCCCATGGCCATCTTGTGAACATTGGCGAAGCGGTGGGGATTATCGCCGCGCAATCCATCGGTGAACCGGGCACACAGCTGACGATGAGGACCTTCCATATCGGTGGTACGGCAAAGTTTGAAGAACACTCCACGCTCGACTCACGTCACGACGGGACGATCATGTTTGTGAACCTCCACGGGGAAAAGGACAGCATCGGAAATGATGTGGTGATGACCAGGAATGGGGAGATCCACGTCTTAGACGAAGAAGGAAGGAACCGCGGTAAATATCCGCTTCCCTATGGTGCCCATCTGAAGATGAAGGATAAGGAGGAAGTAAAAAAAGGCGATCTCATTGGCGAATGGGATCCCTACTCCATTCCCATACTCTGCGAAATTGACGGCACGCTTAAGTTCGGTGACATTGTAGAGGGAAAGACAATGCAGGAGCTGGTGGATGAAGTAACCGGTCTTTCCAGGAAAGTTATCGTCGAATACAGGACTCTGGATCTGCGTCCACGTGTCTCGATAAAAGACAAGGACGGCAAGACGGCGAAGGTGCCAGGTTCGAGTACCATCGCACGGCATCTCTTGCCTGTGGGGGCAAATATCGTCGTTTCCGAGGGTGATTTCATCAAGGCGGGAGATATTATCGCGAAGATTCCGCGAGAGACGACAAAGACAAAGGATATCACCGGTGGTCTTCCCCGGGTGGCGGAACTCTTTGAGGCACGGAAACCGAAGGAGTACGCCGTCATATCTGAGATAGACGGGTCGGTGGAATACGGAGACGATGTCAAGGGGAAGAGAAGACTGGTTATCTCTCCCGAAGTCGGTGATCCCAAGGAGTATCTCATACCAAAGGGAAAACACATCAGCGTTCAGGAAGGCGACAGGGTCGTAGCAGGTCAGTCGCTTATGGATGGGGCAAGTAACCCCCACGATATTCTGAGCATTAAGGGAGAGAAAGAACTGGCGCGATATCTCGTTGATGAAGTGCAGGAAGTATACCGGCTTCAGGGAGTCAAGATTAATGACAAGCATATAGAGATAATAGTCCGTCAGATGTTACGGAAGGTGAAGGTGGCAGATCCCGGTGATACGACGTTCCTCACGGATGAGCCGGTGGATAAAATTATCTTCCAGGAGCGAAATGAAGCGGCGATAGAACAGGGCGACAAGCCGGCAACGGGTGTTCCCATGCTTCTGGGAATTACCAAGGCATCGCTGAGCACGGAAAGTTTCATTTCCGCGGCATCCTTCCAGGAAACAACCCGTGTCCTGACGGAGGCCGCAATGGCTGGAAAGATAGATTATTTAAGGGGTTTGAAGGAAAATGTAATCATGGGGAGACTCATTCCGGCAGGTACGGGACTGTCCATGTATAAGAAGCTTGGAATATCTGTTGAGGATGATGGTGAGCCCATACCTGAAGGTGAGCAAATAAGTGAACTAAATGATGAGAAAAGTCTTGACAGAGAAGCCACGAATTGATAGACATTCCAATTTCTGCGCCATAATTTATTGAAGAGAGCGGAACCGGAATTTTGGAGGAATAATGCCGACGATAAATCAGTTGATCCGAAAAGGCAGGACTAAGATAAAGAAAAAGACAGCAGCACCGGCTCTTGCCAGTTGTCCTCAGAGAAGAGGGGTCTGTGTCAGGGTATATACGACCACACCAAAGAAGCCGAATTCGGCCTTGAGAAAAGTTGCGAGAGTCCGTCTAACCAGTGGTTACGAGGTTACTTCATACATACCCGGGATAGGACACAACCTTCAGGAGCATTCCGTTGTTCTCGTAAGGGGGGGCAGGGTAAAGGATCTCCCCGGAGTGAGGTATCACATTGTGAGGGGAACGCTCGATGCCATGGGTGTGCAGGACAGAAAAAAGGGCAGATCGAAATACGGAGCAAAGAGACCTAAGTAAGCAAGGATAGTTATATGCCAAGAAGAAGAGAGGTAGCAAAAAGAAAAGTAGTGCCGGACCCCAAGTACAACAGCGCCTTGGTGGCAAGATTTATCAATAACCTCATGAAAAAGGGGAAGAAGAGCACTGCCGAATCTATACTCTATGGCTCCTTTGATATCATAGAAGGGAAGATGAAGGAATCACCCCTCGATGTCTTTGAGAAGGCTGTGAATAATGTAAAGCCTGTCCTCGAGGTTAAATCAAGGCGCGTGGGTGGTGCCACATATCAGGTTCCGACAGAGGTTTTGCCGAATCGACGTATAGCCTTAGCAATCAGATGGGTAATAAACTATGCAAGGGCTCGTGCTGGGAAAAGTATGAAAGAAAAACTGGCGGCCGAATTTATGGATGCAGCAGGAAGCAGAGGCGCCTCCATAAAGAAGAAAGAAGATACGCACAAGATGGCAGAGGCAAATAAGGCCTTTGCGCATTACAGATTTTAGCGGTCTTAAATCCGCCCGTTGGGCCCGAATAGGTTAAGGTGAAGTAACTTGGCACGAGAAGTTCTTTTAAATGATGTACGCAATATTGGCATTATGGCCCATATCGATGCGGGAAAAACCACGACGACTGAACGTATTTTGTACTATACCCGTGTTACCCACAGAATGGGGGAGGTTCACGACGGTGCGGCCGTTATGGACTGGATGGAACAGGAGCAGGAGCGGGGAATTACCATAACTTCGGCAGCAACAACATGCAGCTGGAAGGGTACCCGGGTCAACATAATCGACACGCCAGGTCATGTGGATTTCACTGTAGAGGTTGAGCGTTCGCTGAGGGTTTTAGACGGCGCTCTGGCCGTCTTTTGCGCGGTCGGTGGTGTTGAGCCCCAATCTGAAGTTGTGTGGAGACAGGCCGATAAGTATCGCGTACCACGAATCGCTTTTATCAATAAGATGGATAGGGTCGGGGCCGACTTTATGAACGTTGTCTCCTCGATGAGAGAGAGGCTGGGTGCAAACCCGATTCCTGTTCAGATTCCCTGGGGGGCGGAAGGGAATTTCAGGGGTGTCATCGATCTTATTCAAATGAAGGCAATTACCTATGAGGCTGATTCTCTGGGATCTGAATTTACCGTTGGTGAGATTCCCCCCGAACTGGCCGATGAATCCGCTACCCATAGAGAGAAACTTATAGAGTGTCTCGCCGATTATGACGAGAACCTCATGAATAAATATTTAAACGAAACAGCTCTTTCAAATGAAGAAATAATAACGGCAATCAGAAAGGCGACACTTTCGCTGAAGATAACTCCCGTTCTGTGTGGCTCTGCTTTTAAAAACAAAGGAGTGCAGCCTCTTTTAGACGCAGTCATTTCCTTTCTCCCATCGCCGGTGGATATGCCTCCCGTAAAGGCACTAAGCTTGGACGGTGAAGAAGAGATGACCGTGGAGGCAAACGATGACGCACCCTTTGCGGCACTGGCCTTCAAGATTATGGCAGATCCCTATGTGGGTCAGCTGACGTATCTGAGGGTCTACTCCGGTATCCTGAAGGCGGGCTCCTATGTGTTCAATTCATCCAAGCAGAAGAGGGAGAGAGTCGGCCGACTCTTGAAGATGCATGCCGATAAGAGGGAGGAAATCAAGGAGGTTCGCACGGGCGATATCGTTGCTGTCGTAGGATTGAAGACGACAACCACGGGAGACACGATGTGTGATGCTGATCATCCCCTGCAGCTTGAAAAACTTGAATTTCCGGAACCTGTTATTGCCATAGCGATAGAGCCGAAGACCAAGCCGGACGAAGAAAAGCTCGACATCGCCCTTGGAAAGATAGCCCGTGAAGATCCCTCGTTTCGAGTGAAGATGAACAAGGAAACGGGACAAACATTGATATCGGGGATGGGCGAATTACATCTCGAGATTATCGTCGACAGGCTTTCCAGGGAGTTTGGGTTGGGTGCGAATATTGGAAATCCTCAGGTCGCCTACAAGGAAACGATAAGGAAAAGCGCGAGGGCCGAGGGAAAATTCATCAGGCAATCCGGCGGAAGAGGGCAATACGGCCATGTGTGGCTTGAGATTGAGCCGAATGATCCGGGTCGGGGTTTCGAATTCAACAACAAGATTATCGGCGGTATTATTCCAAAAGAATTTATACCTGCAGTCCAGAGAGGTGCCTTGGAGGCCATGGAGGAAGGGGTATTAGCCGGATATCCTGTGGTTGACGTACGGGTTAACCTGGTTGATGGTTCTTTTCATGAGGTTGATTCTTCGGAAGTCGCATTCAAGATTGCAGGTTCGATGGGATTCAAAAACGCCGCTAGAAGGGCTCACCCCATACTGATGGAGCCGATTATGTCCGTTGAGGTTGTGGCTCCGAAGGACTATATGGGTGATGTAATCGGCACCCTGAGTGCCAGAAGAGGGAAGATAGTTAGCCTGGAAAGCAGAGCTGCTTCAGAGGCGATACATGCGGAGGTTCCCCTGGCGGAGATGTTTGGTTACGCAACAGATTTGAGATCGAAGACGCAGGGTAGAGCCGTCTTTACAATGAGTTTTTTGAGTTATAATGCCGTGTCGGAAGATCTGGCAAAGGATATTATTGAGAAGAAGAATAAAGTTAAAGATTTTAAAAAGATTCATTAATAATAAAACCGATTATCCATTTTTTGACCAAAGGAGGTAATGGTTATGGCAAAGAAGAAATTTGAGAGGACAAAGCCACATCTTAATATTGGAACAATAGGTCACGTTGACCACGGCAAAACCACGCTGACATCGGCGATCACAAAACATCTCGCCAAGAAGGGATTTGCCGAATTTATGGCTTTTGACCAGATCGATAACGCTCCTGAAGAGAAGGAACGAGGTGTTACAATAAATATTGCCCACGTGGAGTATGAGACTGACATCAGGCACTATGCCCATGTGGATTGTCCCGGTCATGCCGACTATATCAAGAATATGATATCGGGCGCGGCCCATATGGATGGTACCATTCTTGTTGTTGCCGCATCGGACGGTCCCATGCCGCAGACACGCGAGCATATCCTCCTGGCACGACAGGTTCAGGTGCCCTCGGTCGTCGTCTATTTGAACAAGGTTGATCTGGTTGATGATCCGGAACTTCTTGACCTTGTCGAGCTCGAGCTCAGGGAACTCCTCACGGATTATAAATTCCCCGGTGACGATATTCCTATTATCAGAGGTTCCGCCCTGAAGGCGCTGGAGAGTGATGATTCCGACTCTGAAGACGTCAAGAGTATCTGGGAACTTCTGGAAGCAGTTGATTCATATATCCCGGAGCCGGAACGTGATCTTGATAAGCCGTTTTTGATGCCCGTTGGTGATGTCTTCTCCATATCCGGACGCGGTACCGTCGTAACCGGCAGGGTTGATCGTGGTATAGTCAAGACCGCTGATGAAGTCGAGATCATCGGAATCAGACCGACATTCAAGACCGTCTGCACGGGTGTTGAGATGTTTAGGAAGACCCTCGACGAAGGAAGAGCCGGTGATGATGTCGGATTGCTTCTCAGGGGTGTGAAACGCGAGGACGTTGAAAGAGGGCAGGTTGTTGCGAAACCGGGTTCCATTACGCCCCATACGAAATTTAAGGCCCAGGTATATGTCCTGACAAAAGAAGAGGGCGGGCGACATACCCCATTCTTTAACGGATATCGTCCCCAGTTCTATTTCAGAACCACTGACGTGACAGGTATCTGCACGCTTCCTGAAGGAATAGAGATGGTAATGCCCGGAGACAATGTGGAGATGGTTGGAGAACTGATAACCCCTATCGCCATGGAAGACCAGCTCAGATTCGCTATCCGTGAGGGTGGCAGAACGGTCGGAGCCGGAATCATAAGCCAGATTATAGAGTAGGAAAATGGAAAATCAGAAAATAAGAATTCGCCTCAAGGCGTATGATTACAAATTGCTCGATCGATCCGCTCAGGATATTGTGGAAACGGCGAAGAGAACCGGGGCACGTGTTGCCGGTCCTATCCCCCTTCCGACGGTGATAAACAAGTACTGTGTCAACAGGTCGCCGCATGTTGACAAGAAATCGAGGGAACAGTTTGAAATCAGAACCCATAAGAGGCTGATAGACATAATCGAGCCGACACAGGCAACCGTAGACACGCTCATGAAGCTGGATCTTTCGGCCGGTGTTGACGTTGAGATAAAACTATAGGTTAGGCGAAATGTGAGGAGAAGGTTTCTCAGATAAACTTTCTCCTCCTTTTTTGTCGGGAAAGTATTGGATAGAAGTTGTCATGGAAAGAGGACTGATAGGCAGAAAATTAGGTATGACCCAGATATTCTGGGAAGATGGTTCCGTGATTCCCGTTACCGTTATCGAAGCCGGACCATGCGTGGTGATACAGAAGAAGACGGTCGAAACGGATGGATATAACGCGGTGCAGCTGGGTTTCGGAAGGGCTAAAGAAAAAAAGATAACCAAGCCTCTTAAAGGACACTTCAATAAGGCCGATAAGGGATTCTTCCGGATACTCAGGGAATTCAGGACAGAGGCACCCGAAAGCTACGAAGTAGGTCAGGAGATAAAGGCTGATCTCTACAATGTGGGTGACTATGTCGATGTGATAGGTACGACCAGAGGACGGGGCTTCGCGGGCGTTGTAAAACGCTACGGATTTAAAGGTGGTAAGGCAACTCATGGTTCGATGTTCCACCGGGCGCCCGGTTCCGTAGGGGCGAGTGCCTATCCATCGCGAGTGTTCAAGGGCAAAAGGCTTCCGGGCCACATGGGATTCGAGAGACAGACGGTACAGAATCTCATGGTGCTTGGTGTGAGGGCGGAAAGCAATCAGATCCTTGTAAAGGGGTCAATTCCGGGAAGTAAGAACAGCATCGTCCTTATAAAGGACGCTATAAAACTGTAAGGGTATTAAGTGGTCATAAAATGTCGGTTCTGAATGTATACGATATAGAAAAAAATAAAGTTGCTGAGCTGGAAGTGAATGATCTTGTTTTTGGTGCGCCCATTAATGAAAACGTTCTCTATGAAGTCGTCAGGATGCAGATGGCGGCGAAGAGGAGCGGAACAGCATCGACAAAAGGTCGGAGCGAAGTAAGGGGAGGCGGCAGAAAACCCTGGCGTCAAAAGGGAACGGGGAGAGCGAGAGCCGGTACGATACGATCACCCCTCTGGAGAGGAGGCGGCATCGTCTTTGGACCGAAGCCGAGGAGTTATTCCTATAAGACCCCTAAGAAGGTGAGAAAAGCGGCACTGATATCTGCACTTAGCCTCAAGGTCAAGGAAGACAAGATACTGATCCTTAAAGATTTCCCCATGGAGGAGATAAAGACAAAGAAATTTAAAGAGGTTCTCGACAGATTTGAACTGAAAAGGGCCCTCTTTGTGACAGATGGGGAGAATCCTGTTCTTGAGAAGTCGTCACGAAACATCAAGGATGTGAAAATGATGCGATCCGAGGGCATCAATGTATATGACCTTTTAAAGTTCGATTATCTGGTCCTTTTGGAACAGTCCGTAAAAAAGATAGAAGGGGCATTACTGTCATAATGGAAATATATTCAGTCATAAAGAAACCGCTTGTTACGGAGAAGAGCACCGTTGCCAGGGATGAGGGCAATAAATACATCTTTGAGGTAGACCGCAGGGCAACGAAAATAGAGATTCGGAATGCCGTGGAGAAGATCTTCAAGGTAAAAGTCATGACGGTACGTACGATGAACTTTATCGGCAAGAAGAAAAGGGTTGGCAAGGTCATCGGTAGCAGAAGTGATTGGAAGAAGGCCGTAGTAACGCTTGCTCCCGGGAACTCCATAGAAGTATTCGAAGGCGTATAGAAGATAAAGGATTAGACGATGGCGACACGATCATATAAACCAACATCACCGGGCAGAAGATTTCAGACCTGTTCCACCTTTGAGGAGATCACGAAGAGTGAGCCTGAAAAGAGCCTTGTAAGACCTCTGAAGAAGTCGGGAGGGCGTAACAATCTTGGCCGAATGACAAGCAGGCATATCGGGGGTGGACACAAGAGAAAATACAGGATCATAGATTTCAGGCGTGACAAGATGGATATACCTGCAAAGGTTGCCTCTATCGAATATGATCCCAATCGGTCTTCCCGGATAGCGCTTCTCCACTACGTTGATGGAGAGAAACGGTATATTCTTGCCCCCATCGGGCTAAACGTGGGTGACACCGTGGTAAGCGCCGAGAAGCCTGATATTAAGCCGGGCAATGCGATTCCCCTGAAAAACATACCCCTCGGTTCCCATATTCATAATCTTGAATTAAAGATCGGCAGGGGTGGTCAGATGATCAGAAGCGCAGGTTCCTATGGCCAGCTCATGGCAAAGGAAGGGACATATGCGCAGATACGACTTCCCTCAGGAGAGGTCAGAAAAGTGCTCGTGGAATGCAAGGCTACAATCGGGCAGCTCGGTAACACCGATCATGAGAATATCAGCCTTGGAAAAGCCGGAAGAAAAAGGTGGCTGGGAAGAAGGCCAAAGGTACGCGGTGTCGTGATGAATCCGGTAGACCATCCAATGGGCGGAGGAGAAGGCAAATCCTCTGGGGGAAGGCATCCCTGCACGCCCTGGGGTGTTCCCACCAAGGGATACAAGACGAGAAAGAATAAAAATTCCGATAAATATATTGTAAAGAAGAGAGGTTAGGTGTGGCTCGTTCAATAAAAAAAGGACCCTATATCGAAGATACCCTTCTGAAGAAGGTGAGGAGAGCGGAAGAGACAGGGAACAGGGCTGTTATTAAGACATGGTCTCGCCGTTCTACCATAATTCCTGATTTGGTGGGATTGACCTTTGCCGTGCATAACGGCAAGAAATTCATCCCCGTTTACGTTACAGAGGATATGGTTGGGCATAAACTGGGTGAGTTCGCTCCGACGAGAACCTTTTACAGCCACGCCGGAGACAGAAAAACGAGATTGAAGAAGAGATAGGCGTAAGACTAATGGAAGCAAAAGCTGTTCTGAAATATGTTCGTATATCGCCGCAGAAGGCACGATTGGTGGTCGATCTGGTGAGGGGGAAGAAGGTGGGCGATGCGTCGACCATACTCGACTTTACCCCAAAGAAGGCTGCCCGTATCGTCAAGAAAGTTTTGAGCTCTGCCGCTGCAAATGCCGCACAAAACCCTAATATTGATGAAAAAATTCTCTATGTCAAAGAGATATTTGTCGGCCAGGGCCCGTCTTTGAAGAGATGGAGAGCGCGTGCACAGGGAAGAGCAGCAGCAATAAAAAAGAGAACAAGTCATATAACCGTAATATTGGATGAACGTTAAGATAACGAGGAGGTGAAGGTTTGGGCCAGAAAGTAAATCCCATTGGTTTCAGGTTAGGCGTCAACAAGACCTGGGATTCACAGTGGTTTGCGGAGAGAAATTACAGCAAATTGCTGCATGAGGATATCAAGGCACGAGAATACATTAAAAAGAAATTCTATCATGCAGGGATATCTAAAATAGAGATAGAACGAGCCGCAGACAAGGCCAAAGTCAATATTTATACCGCCCGCCCGGGGATTATCATAGGGAGGAAGGGGTCGGAGATTGAGAAGATCAAGAACGATCTCGAAAAAATTATGACGGGCGAGGCTATTATCAATATAATCGAAGTACGGAAACCGGAAATAGATTCCCAGCTCGTTGCCGAGAACATCGCCCTCCAGCTTGAAAGAAGGGTAAGTTTCAGACGGGCTATGAAAAGGGGAGTAACATCAGCACTGAAATTTGGTGCCCAGGGTATCAGGGTTTCATGTGCGGGAAGACTGGGTGGAGCTGAGATGGCGAGAAGGGAGTGGTACAGAGAGGGAAGAGTCCCTCTTCACACCCTGAGGGCTGACATAGACTACGGTTTTGCCGAGGCCCATACGACCTATGGTGTTATCGGGGTGAAGGTCCTCGTATTCCATGGGGAGGTTTTGCCCGACCTGAAGAGCGAAAGTCTGTAACAATAGGTATGGTAATTTTCGATTCAACAATCGTCGATTGTATGAGGGATTAAAAATAGGATTGTAGATTATGTTATCTCCAAAAAGATTCAAATACAGGAAGCTGCAAAAAGGTCGAATCGGCGGAACGGCTCAGAAGGGCAATAAGATCGACTTCGGTGAATGTGGACTTCAGGCAATGGAGCCGGGTCGTTTAACTGCACGGCAGATTGAATCAGCCCGTATCGCGATTACCCGTCATGTGAAACGAGGCGGCAAGATATGGATACGAATATTTCCCCACAAGTCAGTGACGAAGAAACCGGCGGAAACCAGGATGGGAAAAGGGAAGGGCTCTCCTGAAGAATGGGTTGCGGTAGTCAAAAAGGGCACCATTCTTTATGAAATAGAAGGGGTCTCAAGGGATGTTGCACGCGAGGCCATGAGATTGGCGTCTCGAAAGTTACCGATAGCGACAAAATTCCTTACGAGGGAGATATTTGATGAAAATTAGTGAAATCAAAGATCTCAGCACAGATGAGCTGAAACAGAAAGAGAAGAGTCTTGCTGAAGAGTTTTTTAATCTTCGGTTCAGGTTTGCAACGGGGCAGTTGGATTCCCCTGCTGCTATGAAAAATGTAAAAAAAGATATTGCCCGGGTAAAAACCGTTCTCAGGGAAAAGGGGGTTTAATAATCTTCCATGGATAGTAGGGGTAAGAAAAGAATCATGCAGGGAATAGTATTGAGCAACAAGATGGATAAAACGGTGGTTATCTTGACTGAACGGCTTATCAAGCACCCTCGATTCCATAAGTATATGAAAAGGCATGTAAAATATAAGGCTCATGACGAGAATAATATGTGTAATATTGGAGATACGGTTTTGATCGCTGAGTCACGTCCACTGAGCAAGCAAAAGCGGTGGAGAGTGCGTGAAATAATAGAGAGGGCGAAGTAATAGAATTATTGTAGCGGGGTTTTAGTTATGATACAGATGCAAACCTTTTTGAATGTGGCGGACAACTCTGGAGCTAAAAAGGTCTGTTGTATAAAGGTGCTTGGTGGGTCAAAGAAGAGATATGCACGTGTCGGAGATGTGATCGTGGTTTCCGTTAAAGAGGCTGTCCCCAACTCAAAGGTGAAAAAAGGGGATGTCCTGAAGGCCGTGGTGGTGAGAACCAAGAAAGAAATTGGCAGAACCGACGGCACATATCTTAGATTTGACGACAATTCTGCCGTGTTGATAAACGATACGCTTGAACCTCTCGGAACAAGAATATTCGGCCCGGTGGCACGTGAGTTGAGGGCAAAGCAGTTTATGAAGATAGTCTCTCTTGCCCCCGAGGTTTTATAAGATGAATAAGGGTTTTAGGTGTTGAGATGCAGGGAACGCATATAAAAAAGGGTGATACGGTCAAGGTGATCGCCGGCAGAGAAAAAGACAAGACCGGCAAGGTGCTCAGGGTCATCAAGGATAAGAACCGTGTGATTATTGAGAAGCTGAATCTTCGGAAGAAGCACCAGAGACCCGACGCGAAGGGTAAAGGCGGAATCGTTGAAAAGGAAGGATCAATGCAGGTATCCAACGTAATGCTTGTATGCAATAAGTGTAATACCGGCGTTAAGGTCGGGTACAAGATCCTGGAAGACGGTAAGAAAGTACGAATCTGCAGGAAATGCCAAGAGATTCTGGATGAATAAATTGGGGATAGATTGATGGCACGATTGAAAGAGCTTTACACGAAAGAAGTCGCTCCCGCACTTTTTAAGGAGCTTAAATACAAGAACAGGATGGAAGTTCCGAAACTTGAGAAGATTGTGGTGAATATGGGCCTGGGAGAGGCCATTCAGAATATCAAGATTCTTGACAGCGCGGTTGAAGAGCTTGCAATGATCACTGGTCAGAGGCCTGTTGTGACGAAGGCTCGAAAATCTATTGCCACATTTAAACTCCGAAAGGGTATGTCAATAGGCTGTATGGTGACCTTGAGAAGTGAGATAATGTATGAATTTCTCGACAGGCTCGTGAATGTTGCGATTCCCAGAATACGGGACTTCAGGGGTATTCCGCCGAAGTCTTTCGATGGAAGGGGAAATTTTTCCATGGGTGTTAATGAGCACTATATTTTCCCCGAGATCGATTATGATAAAATTGACAAGGTCAAAGGTATGAACGTCACGATCGTGACAACGGCAAAGACAGATGATGAGGCAAGAAAGCTTCTATTATTGATGGGAGTCCCATTTCGAACCTAGGGAGGGTTACAGTGGCGAAGAAATCGTTGATTGCAAAAGCCAAACGGGAACAGAAATTTGCGGTAAGAGAATATAATCGGTGCCCGCTCTGCGGCAGGCCCCGTGCCTATTATAGAAAATTTGATATGTGTAGAATATGCTTTAGAAAGCGTGCCCTTCATGGCGAAATTCCGGGCGTTATTAAATCGAGTTGGTAAAGGAGAAGCACAATGGGGATGACTGATCCTGTTGCTGATATGTTGACAAGAATAAGAAACGCAAACAAAATGAAGTTCAAGAACGTGGACGTACTCTTGTCAAGGATCAATTTAAACATAGCAAAGACCTTAAAGCAGTCGGGTTACATAGGCGGATTTGAGGTCAAAAAAGGTGAAAAGAAGCCACACCATGATGTATTGCGGGTCCATCTCAGGTATACGGATTCAAAGGAACGAATTATACAAAACATACAGAGGGTGAGCAAACCCGGCAGAAGAGTCTATACCAAAGGGCGTAAAATACCGAAGGTCTTGAACGGTTATGGTGTGGCAATTCTTTCAACATCCAAGGGTGTTGTCACTGACAGGGAAGCACGGGAACTGAATGTGGGTGGTGAGATTCTCTGTAGCGTGTGGTAAGAAATTGATAAGGCAAGTCGGGAGATATTTTCATGTCGAGAGTTGGTAGAAAACCGATAGAGATTCCTGATGGTGTAAAGATCACCCAGGATAATTCTAAAATAACCGTGGAGGGACCGAAGGGTACCCTCGCAAGAGACATTCCGAAAGAAGTAGAACTTTCCATCGAGAAGGACACCATCGTGGTGAACCGGCTGTCGGAGGATAAGAGGGGACGATCTCTGCACGGTCTTATAAGGACATTAGTCTCGAATATGGTGGTCGGCGTCAACACGGGGTTTGAAAAATCACTTGAAATTGTTGGTGTCGGGTATCGTGGAGAACTGGATGGTGCCGTTCTGAGATTGCTCGTTGGGTATTCGAATCCTGTTGAGTATAAGATTCCGGAAGGTATTTCGATCAAGGTTGACAGGCAGGTTAATCTGACTATTGCCGGTATCGATAAAGAACTGGTCGGAAAAGTTGCGGCAGAGATACGAAATGTAAAAAAACCTGAGCCTTACAAAGGTAAGGGAATCAGGTATGCTGGTGAGAAGGTTCGAAGAAAAGTCGGGAAATCTGCAGGAGCATAACAGTAGTAAAGGTGGTTTATTGTGACATCAACGAAGCGAATGAAAAGGATAAGGGCGAGGCGCGCAAGAAAGGTGAGAAGCAAGATCTTCGGTACCGGGGAACGTCCGCGCCTTTCGGTTTTTAGAAGCATACGGTTTATATATGTTCAGGCGATAGATGATAGTTCGGGAACGACCATCGCAGATGCGTCATCGATGAGCAAAGACCTCAAGGGGACCCTTGATGGGCTGAAAAAGGCTGATGCGGCAAAGGAAGTCGGAAAATTACTGGCAAAGAAGCTATCGAAGAAGAAGATAAACGAAGCTGTTTTTGATAGAGGTAGATTTCTCTATCACGGGAGAGTGAAATCTCTTGCAGAGGCCGTGAGAGAGTCGGGCATAAAATTATAATTTTTGAAACTGGACAAGGGAGACATGGTAGAAAACGAACTTCTTGATAAGGTAATAAAGATTAAGAGGACAGCCAAGGTTGTAAAGGGTGGCAGAAGATTCAGATTTAGCGCTGTCGTCGCCGTGGGTGACGGAAATGGATCGGTCGGCATCGGACTTGGTAAGGCCCATGAGGTTCCTGAAGCGATCAGGAAGGGCACCGAAATGGCAAAGAAAAACATGGTCAAGGTCTCCATAACCGGAGGTACAATTCCCCATGAGGTCGTCGGCCATTACGGCGCAGGCAGAGTTCTTTTGAAACCTGCTTCCGAAGGTACGGGTCTCATAGCGGGCGGCGCTGTCAGGGCTATCCTCGAGGTGGCCGGAGTCCAGAATATCTTGACCAAATGCCTCGGTTCGCACAATCCGCATAATCTCGTGAAGGCGACGATGGACGGCCTCATTAATTTGAGAAACCCTGTAGAGATTGCGACCCTGAGAGATAAGGATATTTCCGAGATTTAATGATTTCATACTGAGGTGCAGGTTGTGGAAAAACAACTGAAGATAAAATTGGTAAGGAGCTTCATAGGAAGGCCGGAAAAACAAAGAGCGGTGCTTCGTGGAATGGGGCTTACAAAGCTTAATAAAACAGTTTATTTGAAGGATACCGTTGAGATTCGCGGCATGGTGAGGAAGGTATCCCACCTGGTCTCATGCGAAGAATGTGAGGTAGCAAAGGCATGAATTTAAGTGAATTGAGGCCTCCGAAGGGCGCAGTGAAAAAGAGGAAAAGAGTGGGACGAGGTGTCGGTTCCGGTCATGGTGGCACGTCCTGCAGGGGTAATAAGGGGCAGAATGCCCGCTCCGGCGGTGGTGTGAAACCAGGCTTTGAAGGCGGCCAGATGCCCCTCACGAGGAGATTGCCCAAGAGGGGTTTTTGCAACATATTTAAAAAGGATATAATAATTGTTAATCTGGAACAGCTGAATAAGTTCCCCCAGGGTTCGGTCGTTGATGCCGAAGTCCTTCTGAAGAATGGCATTATCAAGAGGATAGGTGATGGAGTTAAAATCCTGGGTAATGGGGTTCTCGATTATCCTCTATCATTAAGAGTTCACAGGGTTAGTCGCAGTGCACGAGAAAAAATCGAAGCTTCAGGCGGAACGATAGAGGTCATTTAATTTGCTGAGCGGTTTTAAAAACATAGCGAAGATACCTGAGCTCCAGAAGAGGATACTCTTTACCTTTTTTCTTCTGGCCGTGTACAGGATAGGGGCGCATGTTCCCACACCGGGAATCGATACGCAGGCCCTGGCAGCCTTTTTTGAACAGGCGAGAGGTTCTCTCTTAGGGCTCTTTGACATGTTTGCCGGAGGGGCTTTGAGCAGGCTCTCGGTTTTTGCACTGGGAATCATGCCCTACATTAGTGCATCGATTATCCTGCAGCTTCTGACTGTGGCCGTGCCCTACCTTGAAAAGCTGTCAAAAGAGGGAGAGGCAGGCAGGAGGAAAATCACACAGTATACGCGCTATGGGACGGTTCTTTTAAGTATAATACAGGGATTCGGCATTGCCGTGGGACTGGAAAACATGGCGGGACCGTCGGGTTTATCGGTTGTTATTACCCCCGGATGGAGTTTCCGTATCATGACGGTTATTACGCTCACGGCCGGGACGGCATTTATCATGTGGCTTGGTGAGCAGATAACGGAACGAGGAATCGGGAACGGGATATCGCTGATAATTTTCGCAGGTATCGTCTGCAGGGGGCCCGCTGCGGTGGTGAATACCTTCAGATTGCTCTCCACGGGCGAGATGGGGATATTTTTTGTTGCACTCCTTTTCGTTATGATGGTCGGCGTCGTTGGTGTCATCGTCTTCGTGGAAAGCGGGCAGAGAAGGATACCGGTGCAATACGCAAAACGAGTTGTCGGGAGAAAGATGTACGGAGGACAGACCACGCATCTTCCACTGAAGGTCAACACCGCCGGTGTTATACCCCCCATCTTTGCGTCATCCATTATAATGTTTCCGGCCACGATTGCCAATTTCGTTCCCCACCCCTGGATGCAGGCGGTTTCGGGTTTCCTGATGCCGGGACGATTAGTGTATGAATCGCTCTATGTCGCATTTATAATATTTTTCTGTTATTTTTATACGGCCGTCACCTTCAATCCGGTAGATGTTGCCGATAATATGAAGAAATATGGAGGCTATGTGCCTGGGATACGGCCGGGCAAGAAAACGGCTGAATATATTGACAGGATCCTGACGAGGCTCACCTTTTGCGGCGCGCTTTATGTGTCTGCCGTGTGTGTGCTTCCCAGTGTTCTCATTAGCAAGTTTGATGTTCCTTTTTATTTTGGTGGTACCGCTCTCCTTATTGTGGTTGGCGTTGCACTTGATACGGCGGGTCAGATCGAGACCCATCTGCTCACCAGGCAATATGACGGATTTATGAAAAAGGGTCGTATAGGCAGGAGACGCTGACCGGTGCGTATCCCTCAAAGGGGAAAATAAATGGTGATCCTTAAATCTCCCGGAGAAATCAGAAAGATGAGGGAGAGCAATGCAATGGTAGCCGATGTGTTGGAAGGATTACGAGAGCTGGTAAAGCCGGGTATAACGACTCTTGAGCTGGATGAATTTGCCGAGACCTATGCACGAAAGAGGGGGGCGAGACCGGCCTTCAAAGGGTATAGTGGTTATCCCTTTGCGCTCTGTGCGTCGGTGAATTCCGAGGTGGTTCACGGATTTCCTTCAGAGAGAGTTTTGAAGGATGGTGACATTGTAAGCCTCGACTATGGCGTGTTTTACGGTGGTTACTACGGAGATTCTGCCATAACGTTGCCCGTCGGCGAGGTATCCGACAAGGCAAAGCGTTTGATGAAGGTGACAAGAGAGGCTCTTTACAAGGGTATAGATGAGGCGAGGGCCGGAAACAGACTGGGTGATGTTTCTTTTGCGGTTCAGGATCATGTGGAAAACGAGGGATTCTCGATTGTAAGGGATTATGTCGGTCACGGAATAGGAAAAAACCTTCATGAGGACCCGCCGGTACCCAACTACGGAATTCGTGGACGGGGCATCGAGTTGAAACCCGGAATCGTTTTGGCCATAGAACCGATGGTTAATGAGGGAACTTACAAGGTCAAGGTAAAATCGGACGGCTGGACGGTGGTGACGACAGACGGAAAGCTATCGGCTCATTTTGAGCATACGGTGGCAATTACGGAAAACGGGCCCGAAATACTGAGTAAGACGATGTCGGCACAGTAAATTATTATTTTATAGGTATCGATAATATGGCGAAAGAAGAATCTATAGTAGTTGAAGGTACCGTGATCGAACCATTGCCGAATGCAATGTTCCGGGTCGAGCTTGAGAACGGGCATCGTGTACTTGCCCATATATCAGGCAAAATGAGGATGCATTTTATAAAGATATTGCCGGGAGACAAGGTAACCGTTGAATTGTCGCCCTATGATTTGACAAGAGGTCGAATTACCTACAGATCAAAATAACATGAAATCATACATGGAGTAAGTACAGTGAAGGTACGGGCATCAGTTAAAAGAATATGCGATAAATGCAAGATTATCAGAAGGCGGGGCGTTCTGAGAGTGTTGTGCGAGAATCCCAAGCATAAACAGAGACAAGGATAGCAAAGGGGAGGTTTCAAGGTGGCAAGAATAGCAGGTGTTGATTTACCTAAAAACAAGAGAATGGAAATCGCGCTCACGTATATTTACGGTATCGGACGTACCAGGTCGAGAAAGATACTGGAAGAGGCCGGTATTGATTTTGATACGAAGACAGATAATCTCGCCGATGAACAGATAACGGCGATACGAAATATAATAGACGGTGAATACAAGGTTGAAGGTGATCTCAAAAGGGAAATAACCATGTCGATCAAACGTCTTATGGACATAGGTGCATACAGGGGTTTGAGACACAGAAGAGGTCTTCCCGTGAGGGGTCAGAGAACGTGTACCAATGCGAGAACGAGGAAAGGTCCCAGACGGGCAATCGGCGGTAAGAGAAAGAAATAACAGAGATTCGGAGGGGAAATGGCTCAACCTAAGAGAAAAAGAAGCACAAAGAAGAAAGAAAAAAAGAATATATCTGACGGTATTGCCCATATCCAATCGACCTTTAATAATACGATCGTCACCATTACAGATCTGAGCGGCAATGTCATCTCGTGGTCTTCCGGCGGTGGTCAGGGATTCAAGGGTTCAAGGAAAAGCACCCCCTTTGCCGCGCAGTTAACGGCGACGGATGCGGTCAAGAAGGCAAGGATACATGGACTAAGAAATGTACAGGTTTATGTAAAGGGGCCAGGTGCGGGACGCGAGTCTGCACTGAGAGCTATACAGGCAGCGGGGCTCAATATTAGCCTTATCAAGGATGTTACACCGATTCCCCATAATGGCTGCAGACCGCCGAAGCGAAGAAGGGTTTAATAGGATTACAAAGATATAGATATAATGGAGGAATATTTTGGCAAGGTATAGGGGATCAGCATGTAGGTTATGCCGAGGTGAGGGCATAAAACTGTTTCTTAAAGGTGACAGATGTTATAGTGACAAATGTGCCTTTGAGCGTCGGGGCTATGCCCCGGGTGAGCATGGCCAGATGAGAAGAAAGAAATCCGACTACGGGATTCAGCTCCGTGAGAAGCAGAAACTCAAAAGGATGTTCGGTCTTCTGGAAAAGCAGTTTAAGGGCTATTTCGAAAAGGGTGACCGTCAGAAGGGCGTATCGGGCACAAATCTCCTTCTCCTTTTGGAGAAGAGATTGGATAATATGATATACAGGATTGGTTTTGCGAATTCGAGGAATGAGGCGAGACAGCTGGTACGGCACAGTCATTTTCTTGTAAACGGCAACAAGGTCAATATTCCCTCATATCAGGTAATGGTAGGAGATGAAATACAGGTGAGGGAAAAAAGCAGGAAGATAGGCTCTATTCTTGAAGCGATGGACACGGTGGCGAGGCGAGGTATTCCTCAGTGGATCGAATTTGACAAGGATGGCTTCAAGGGGACGTTGAAGGCACTGCCCTCAAGGGAAGAGCTGGCAATGCCCGTTCAGGAACAGTTAGTAGTTGAGTTTTATTCTAAATAATAGATAAAACAACGTAATAATAGGGAACGAAAAATATGCAAAGAAACTGGCGCAGTCTTATAAAACCGAAGAAAATAGAGGTTGACGAAAAGAGCCATACTTCTTTTTATGGCGAGTTTGACTGCCAGCCTTTAGAAAAAGGTTTCGGTATTACACTGGGGAATGCCCTCAGGAGAGTCCTCCTGTCATCTATTTATGGTGCGGCTATCGTATCCGTAAGATTTGACGGAGTTCTTCATGAGTTTTCGACAATTCCCGGTGTTAAAGAAGATGTCACAATTATCATACTGAATTTAAAGGGAGTTCGTCTCAAGCTTCATGGAGAGGGACCGAAGACTATCACAATCGATGCATCGAAAAAGGGCGTGGTGACGGCGGGAGATATTATCACCGATGGAACGGTCGAGATATTGAATCCGAAACACCCCATTGCAACCCTCTCCGATAAGTCGACATTAAAGGCGGAACTGGTGGTAGATATTGGAAAAGGGTATGTCCCGGCCGCGAGAGAGAGCGAGATCGAGCAACCCGAAACGACGATCAATATCGATGCGGTCTTTTCGCCCATTAAAAAGGTAACCTATACGGTAACAAACGCCAGGGTCGGTCAGATCACCGATTATGACAGGCTTGTACTCGAGGTGTGGACGGATGGGAGTATCATGCCCGAGGATGCCATTGCCTATGCCGCGAGGATATTAAAGGAGCAGCTGGAGGCCTTCATCAACTTTGATGAGGTCGAGGAAGAAGAAGTGCCGAGAGAGGTTGAAGAAAAAGAAAAGGTGAATGAAAATCTTTTCAAGAGCGTTGAAGAGCTGGAGCTCTCGGTCAGATCGGCCAACTGCTTGAAAAATGCGGGTATTCAGTTCATCGGTGAGCTTGTCCAGAAGACTGAGGCGGAGATGCTGAAGACAAAGAATTTCGGTAGAAAGTCACTCAATGAAATAAAAGAGATACTTTCCGAGATGGGTCTGGGCCTTGGCATTAAACTCGATTTCCCCGCACCTGAAAAGAGCGAGGATACAGAAGAGTAAAATTTATTTTGAAAGGAATGATCTGTAATGCGCCACAGAAAGGCCGGAAGGAAGCTGGGAAGGACATCGAGCCATAGGAAAGCGATGCTGAGGAATCTCGTAACATCCCTTCTAAGGCATGAGAAAATAATAACAACCGATGCGAAGGCAAAGGAATTACGAAGCGTTGCCGAGAAGATGATTACGCTGGGCAAGAGGGGAAGTCTCCATGCCCGGCGACAGGCCCTCTCCTATATAAGGGATCGGAAGGTAACGGATAAGGTCTTTGTGGAATTGTCGCCCCGTTACAGCGAAAGAGTGGGCGGCTACACGAGAATTATAAAAACCGGCAATCGGGTCGGAGATAACGCACCGCTGTCGGTCATCGAAATGATCCCGGAGATTAAGAAAGAGTCGAAGAAGCCGAAGAAAAAGGCGGTAAAGAAAAAGTAGCAGCCAAAAAAATTATATGAAGAGAGAGGCAAGGTTATCTACCTTGCCTTTTTTATTCTTGATTTTTTTTTCAGGAAGGCTATAATCCTCTGGTTGTCGGACATCTAAAATTTTCTTATCTATACTATCATTTTAGGATTGTTTTTTGTTCTGCAGGAATAGCAAGGAGGATAACATTATGGGTGAAGAGAAAATAGGAGAGGTCGTAAAGTTTTTCGCGAAACCGAGCGTTGCAGCCATTAAAATAACCTCTGGAGAGCTTGTTGTAGGAGATACGATCAAATTCACGGGTCATACGACAGATTTTGAAGATAGGATTGACTCTATGGAGATCAACAACGAGAAAATCGACAAGGCCAAGGTAGGAGACTACATCGGCATGAAAGTTTCCGACAGGGTTCGCCCCGGTGACGAGGTATTTAAGGTTACTCCCGAGTAACGGACAGGTTTGAAATCAATAGTTTCTAAGCGAAGCCATGGGTGCGATGTTGTGTTTCCCATGGCTTTTTTTGTTTATTTTGCTGTTTTTATTACATATTGTTTCGACATACCACGGTACCTTTTCGTTAGGGGTACCAGGAATGCTCAGTCAGGTGAGAATATATGGCCGGTCAGGAATCGCTTCAATATCTTTCGAGTTTGAGAAAGAGGGGTATCCGCCTCGGCCTCGATCCTCTCAAGGAACTCCTCGAGCATTTCGGTAATCCCCAGAGAACATACAAATCAATCCTCATCGCCGGGACAAACGGCAAGGGATCCGTTGCGGCAATCCTTTCGTCGATCCTTCAAAAGGAGGGTCTGAAGGTCGGCCTTTTTACCTCCCCCCACCTCGTGGATTTTGAAGAGCGCATAAGGGTAGAGGGCGTCATGATTCCCCGGGAGGAGCTCTGCCGCCTTATCGATGAACTCCGAGGAGGGGATGATTGGGATGTCACCTATTTTGAGTTTGCCACTGCCCTTGCCTTTCTCTATTTTGCGCGTTGCCAGGTCGATATCGCCGTTTTGGAGGTCGGCATGGGGGGGAGACTCGACGCGACAAATCTCGTTACTCCCGAGGTTTCAATCATCACCAATATTGCCATGGAACACTCTCAGTATCTCGGCAGGGACCTGCGGTCCATTGCGGGGGAAAAGGGAGGAATCATAAAGGGAAAAGGGGTCTGTGTCACAGGGGTACGGAAGGGGCCTGCCCTGGATGCTCTTGAAGATATTAGCCAAAAGAGGGGGGCTGCCCTCTACAGGATCGGGAGGGATTTCAGGGCCAGGCGAAGCGGGCCTGGCAGATTTTCCTATTATGGAATTACAACCATTTGCCGGAACGTCGATATTCCCCTCATCGGCAGGCATCAGCTCGAAAATGCAGCTCTTTCCTTTGCGGCAGCAGAGATTATCACTATGAAGGGATTGACGATAGGGAATGACTCCCTCATCGACGGTGTGCGAGACGTAGCGTGGGAGGGGAGGTTGGAAATTGTCAATAGATCGCCACAGGTGATCCTTGATGGGGCTCATAATCCGGCCGGCATTTCCGCCATCGCACAGGTGCTTTCCCATGAACTTTCCTTCGGGAGGCTCACCGTCGTTTTCGGTGCCCTGAATGACAAGGATTACAGGGCAATGTTGCGCAGACTCGCTCCCCTGGCCGATCGAGTTATTCTCACGGGGATTCGGGAGGAACGGGCCCTGAACCCGGAGGATATGGAGACGGTTGCCCGGCTCTATAATAATGATGTTGAAGTGGTCCGAGATTCTCGGGAGGCCCTGTTGCAGGCCCTTGACAGTTCGGCCGATGATGATCTCATCTGTGTTACCGGTTCGCTCTATCTCATTGGTGAAATTAAGGGGCATGCTCTCTTTTAGATATTTTAAAAAGGCTTTTTGTGTTAATGAATACGGGATCTTGAATTGAACAGCGAGCGTTAACCCCGCTACTTGTGGCGGGGATAGCGAGCGAATACAAAATAAATATTTTCCTTAACAATCGGAGATTCCCCGCAACTTGTTGCGGGGAGCTTCAAGAATGAAGGGGGTTTTTGTGGAAAGAAGAGTGCTGCTTTCCCTTATGCTATCGGTTTTTCTACTGTTTTTTTTCGTCAGGGTTGACGTCATCATCGCTTCGGAGATCGATGTTGCGAAAGGTCCTGTGAATATCGAGGCGGACAGCCTCTCCTATGACAGTGGCAGCGAGACATATAGTGCAGAGGGAAACGTCCTCATAGTCTTTTCGGGCGGCACCCTGAATGCGGACAGAGTAAGCCTCAATAAGGCAACGAGTCGTGTCTTGGCAGAAGGCGGTGTTGTCTTGAAAAGCGGGAAGGATGTTCTTCAGGGTGAGCGTGTTAGTTTTGATATTGCCACTAAAAAGGGTGTTGTGAATGGAGGAACCCTCTTCTTTCAGGAGAACAACCTCTATCTCTCGGGAGCCGAAATAAGGAAGACAGGAGATGCTTCGTATTCTCTTCTCGATGCACGGGCGACGACCTGTGACGGAGAGGTCCCCGACTGGAGATTTGCCGGAAAAGAGGTCGATGTAACGATCGATGGATACGGAAGGATAAAAGACGGGACATTTCAGGTAAGAAATGTCCCACTCCTCTATTTCCCCTATATGAGATTTCCCGCCAAGACGACGAGGCAGTCGGGATTTCTCTTCCCCTATATTTCCCACTCAAGCGACAAGCTCGGCTGGGACATGGAACTTCCCTTCTTCTGGGCCATATCGGAGAGTGTCGACGCGACCTTGTATCAGCGCTACATGGACAAACGGGGGTTTCAGGAGGGGGGAGAATTCAGATATTGTATCGGTGATCACTCCTTCGGCAGCCTCTACGGCTCCTATCTCAATGATACCAAAAGCATATCCGAGGAGAATTCAGGCTACCCGAACAGGGACTGGCAGGATGGCCAGGAGAGGTGGTCCTATTATCTGAATCACGAAACCGAATTCACCCCCGGTTTGTATCTGAGAACCGATATCAGCAGGGTTTC
>Ga0075124_10000074_pt1 | contig 44434 bp, 38 predicted proteins | sample AntAceMetag02UKS_FD_69809 | JGI IMG/M metagenome (GOLD analysis project Ga0075124, IMG submission 69809) | Saline lake microbial communities from Ace Lake, Antarctica - Antarctic Ace Lake Metagenome 02UKS | ecosystem: Environmental > Aquatic > Non-marine Saline and Alkaline > Saline | place... | reverse complement strand
GATCAAGACGCGCAGGGCAATGTGCTGCGGGGCAAGGTGATCAGCGAAGGGGCCCGCAACTGCTACCTGCGCAGTGAGCACCGGCTGGTGGTGGGGCTGGGGGTGGAGGATCTGGTGGTTGTTGAAACCGACGATGCCGTGCTGATTGCCCATCGCGACCGCGCCCAGGACGTACGGACGATCGTGCGGCAGCTGGAGGCGGTGGGGGCGCGGGAGGGCAGCGCCCATCGGCGCATCTACCGACCTTGGGGCTCCTACGACGGCATCGTGGAGGGTGAGCGCTGGCAGGTGAAGAAGATCGTGGTGAATCCAGGCGCGAGCCTGTCGCTGCAGATGCACCACCACCGGGCTGAGCACTGGGTGGTGGTGAAGGGCACCGCGGTGGTGGAAAAAGACGGCGTGGAGGAACTGGTGGGTGAGAACCAGAGCACCTACATCCCGCTTGGCGCGAAGCACCGGCTCACCAATCCCGGCAAAATCGCGGTGGAGATGATCGAGGTGCAGAGCGGGCCGTATCTGGGCGAAGACGACATCGTGCGGTTTGAGGATCGCTATGGGCGAACCGACACAAAGAGCCAGGATGTAACCCACTTGCAAACTGCCCTCAAGGCCGGGTCGGTTTGAAGATCCAGATGGAGACAAGCGTTGAGCCGACTAGCCTGAGCGATCTTTCCCCGACATGTGCGACACTTCATTCCTGGTGCAATGCTTTTAATGGACGAGATAACTGTGCCTCTCGTTCACCTGGCCGGTGCTGCATCGCAGCAACAACTTCACAGCTGAAAATCAAGCTGTTCTTGGCACCGCATTGCCCATGAAGGAGGCTGTCACGGTTCCACCGCACAAGCCGGAGATGCTCTCTATTTTCCATCGAGGTGTAGCTTCATGAAGGCCGTTATTCTTGCCGGCGGACTCGGAACGCGTCTTGCTGAGGAAACCCATCTCAAGCCGAAGCCGATGGTGGAGGTGGGCGGCAAACCGATCCTGTGGCATATCCTCAAAACCTACAGCCACCATGGCATCAACGAATTCATCATCTGCTGTGGCTACAAGGGTTATGTGATCAAGGAGTATTTTGCCAACTACTTTCTGCACACCAGCGATGTCACTTTCCACATGGATCTGAACCACATGGAAATCCACCGCCGTATGGCCGAGCCATGGAAGATCACCCTGGTGGACACGGGCGACACCTCCATGACAGGAGGCCGCCTCGCCCGGGTCAGGGATTTTCTTGATGACACGTTTTGCTTCACCTACGGCGACGGCGTATCCGATGTGAACGTCAATGCGCTGGTGGAGCATCACCGACAGGAAGGGCGTCAGGCCACGCTCACGGCCGTTCAACCCCCAGGCCGTTACGGAGCTCTGGGACTGGAGGGCAATGCCGTCGATCAGTTCCAGGAGAAGCCTGACGGCGATGGCGCCTGGATCAATGGCGGCTATTTTGTATTGGAGCCTTCTGTGATCGATCTGGTGGATGGGGATGCCTGCGTCTGGGAGCAGGGACCGCTCAACCAACTCGCCAACAATGGGCAGCTCACCTCCTACAAACATCACGGCTTTTGGCAGCCGATGGACACCCTGCGCGATCGCCAGAAGCTTGAGGAGCTTTGGGCCAGCGGCCAGGCGCCATGGAAGGTATGGAGCTGATGGCAGCAGGCTGTATCGATCCGGGCTGGTGGCGAGGCCGCCGGGTGTGGCTCACCGGCCACACCGGTTTCAAGGGAAGTTGGCTGGGGCTCTGGCTCAGCGAGATGGGAGCGCGGGTGAGCGCGGTGGGGCTGGAGCCGGAGGGTGAGCCCCATCTGTTCCATCAGCTCGGCCTCTCCAGCCGGCTGAACCACCACATCGCCGACATCCGCGATGCAAAGGCGATGAGGGAACTGGCGGAGCAGGCCCAGCCCGAGGTGGTGCTGCATCTGGCAGCCCAGCCCTTGGTGCGCCGCAGTTACCGGGATCCGCTCGGCACCTGGGCCACCAACGTGCAGGGAAGCCTCCACGTGCTGGAGGCCCTGCGCACCCTCCAGCATCCCTGCGCCGTGGTGATGGTGACCACCGACAAGGTGTATGCCAACCGCGAATGGGATTACGGCTACCGGGAGAACGATCGTCTGGGCGGCCACGATCCCTACAGCGCCAGCAAGGCGGCCGCTGAGATCGCGATCGCCAGTTGGCGCCACAGCTTCTGCGGCCCTGCCGCCCATCAGACCCCGCATCTGGCCATCGCCACGGCCAGGGCCGGCAACGTGATCGGCGGCGGCGATTGGGCAGAGGATCGGATCGTGCCGGATGCGATGCGGGCGTTAGCGGCGAGCCAGGCAATCCCCGTGCGCAACCCGCAGGCCACTCGCCCCTGGCAGCATGTGCTGGAGCCGCTGGGGGGTTACCTGCTGCTGGCCGAACGGCTGCTGGAAGCGCATGGAGCCTCCAACAGCAATTCCTATACGGATGCCTTCAATTTCGGGCCGTCGCTTGAAGCCAACCGAAATGTGCGGGACCTGATTGAGCAGGCACTCGTGCACTGGCCGGGGCGCTGGACCGATCTGTCGGATTCCGCCGCACCCCATGAGGCCGGCAGGCTGCATCTCCAGGTGGACAAAGCCCACCATCAGCTGCACTGGCGGCCGCGCTGGGAGTTCGACACCACGGTGGAGCGCACGGTGGCCTGGTATCGGCAGGTGCAGCAACAGCACGATGCGGCGGAGGCCTGCTGCCTGAACGACCTCAACGCTTATGTCAACCCTTCCCCTACCCACTGACCATGCCTGACCTGAGTGCCATGAAACAGGAGATCCTCGAGCTCACCCGCCGCTATGCCAAGGAAGCTCATGCGGCCTTTCGGCCTGGGCAGGATCCGGATCGGTTGCCATGGCAGGAGGGGCAGGCGATTCCTTACGCCGGCCGGGTGTTCACGGAAGACGAAGTGGAGGCGGCGGTGGGAGCCACTCTGGATTTCTGGCTCACCCTGGGATCCGAGGGTGCAGCGATGGAGCAGGAGCTGGCGGCCTTCCTGGGGGTGCGCCACAGCCTGCTGGTGAACTCGGGATCGTCGGCGAACTTAGTGGCGATCTCGGCGCTCACGAGCCACAAGGTTCCTGCTGCGAAGCGGATCCGGCCCGGCGATGAGGTGATCACGGTGGCAGCGGGGTTCCCCACCACCGTGGCGCCGATCGTGCAGGTGGGTGCGGTGCCGGTGTTCATCGATGCCGATCCGATCACGGGCAATGCCCGCTGTGATCAGCTGGAGCAGGCCTTCAGCCATGGCAAAACCAAGGCGGTGATGATGGCTCATGCCCTCGGTAATCCGTTCGACCTCTCCGCCACCCTGGCCTTCTGCCAGAAGCATGACCTTTGGCTGGTGGAAGACAACTGCGATGCCCTGGGCTGTAGCTATTCGATGCCCAGAGAGCTGGCTGAAGGCCTGGGCTTCAGCGATAACAGCCCGGGGCTGGATGAAGGGCCAGACCGGGTGATCCGCTGGACCGGCACCTGGGGTGACATCAGCACCCAGAGCTTCTATCCGCCCCACCATCTCACGATGGGAGAAGGGGGAGCGGTGAACATCGTGCGGGATCAGAAGCTGAAGGTGATCGCCGAGAGCTTTCGCGACTGGGGGCGCGACTGCTGGTGCCCCAGCGGTGTGGACAACACCTGCAACAAGCGTTTCGAATGGCAGTTGGGTGAACTGCCTGAGGGTTATGACCATAAGTACACCTACAGCCACCTTGGTTTCAACCTCAAGCCGCTGGACCCTCAGGCCGCGATCGGCCGGGTTCAGATGCGACGTCTGCCGGAGTTCATCGAGGCACGAAAGCAAAATTGGCAAGTCCTGCGAGCTGGGCTTGAGCGCCATGCCGCTTGGCTTGATTTCGCCTTGCCCACTCATGCCACCGGCTGGAATTCTGATGGATCGTTCGAGTGGGACGAAACAGGCTGCCGCACCATCTGCTCTTGGTTCGGCTTCAAGATCGCTGTTCGGCCTGCGGCCCCTTTTTCCCGCACTGAGCTGGCTCAGGAACTGGATGCGCACAGCATTGGCAACCGTATGCTGTTCGGTGGCAATCTGCTGCGCCAGCCTGCATTTGTGCAGCTGAAAAACGATCGGCCGGAAGCACTTCGCTTGGCAGGCGGCGGAATGGAAGGCTCGGATGAGATCATGAATACCACATTGTTTCTCGGCACCTATCCAGGACTTACTCCTGCCATGCTTCAGGCTGAGATCAACGTGATTAACTCTTTTGCATCCCTCAATGGCTGACACTGGATTTGAAATTTTAGCCGAGCCTCTTCCAGATGTTCTCCTGATCAAGACCCCACGTTACGAGGATGAACGGGGTATCTTTTTAAAAGGATATCACGAGGACTTCTTCAACTCACTCCCTACCCCCTTCAAGCCAGCAGAGCAATTCATCTCAATCTCGCAGAAGGAAGTGCTGCGAGGGATGCACTTCCAAGTAGGCATAATGGCACATCAGAAATTAGTCAGCTGCTCCGCTGGTAGAATCCTAGATGTCGTCGTTGACGTGCGCAATGACTCTGCGTATTTCAACAAGCCAATTTCAATTGAGTTAGACAGCAGGACAGCTTCTGCGCTGCTAATTGGGAAAGGATATGCCCATGGATTTTTGGCCTTGGAAGAGCTCAGCGCCACGCACTACTTGACATCTTCTGTGCACTCATCTCAACATGACAAAGGTATATTATGGTCAAGTATCGACTTTGAATGGCCCACCAAGTCACCCATAGTTTCGGCAAGGGATGCACGTCAACCTCTCATAGGAAGCGATCAGTGCACATTTTCGTAACAGGCTCTACGGGATTTCTTGGATCCCACTTTGTATGCCAAGCCTTGTCCGAAGGCCACAAGATCACAGCACTCAGGCACAGAGCGATAGCATTGTCTGCGATTTCATGGCCCGAGCAACCATTATGGATTAATGCATCACTGTTATCGCTTAAGGCGTCTCAACTCAGAGGGGTTGACGCCATAGCACACTTTGCAGCTACAGGAGTCAGCCCACGAACGGCTACTTGGCATGAGCTTGAGGAGATCAACATACGCGCCACCCTTAATCTTTGTATAATTGCCAAAGAGATAGGCGCTAGAATATCAATCGCAGGGTCATTCGCTGAATATGGACTAAGTGGCAATAAGTACGCCTTTATCCCCGCCAATGCTCCCTTAGAACCCACTTATCCCTACGCAGCATCGAAGGCAGCTGCATCCATCTTGACAGCCGCATTCGCTCGCTCAGAGAGGATACAACTCGCATACCTAAGAATATTTAACGCATATGGCGAAGGCCAGTTTAAGGCTAATCTCTGGCCATCCATGCGCAGTGCAGCACTTAACGGCGAAGACTTCCCGCTGACAAAAGGTGAGCAGATACGCGACTTCATAGATGTCAAAGAAGTTTCAATGAAATTTCTCAATAGCCTCACCTCAGTCCAAATTGATTCAGGAAATCCCCTCATAGCAAACATTGGCAGCGGCAAGCCACAGACAATTCATGATTTCTGCTCCTTTTGGTGGAATACCTGGAACGCAGAAGGAAAGCTACTTTTTGGAAGAGTTCCATATCGCGAAGGAGAAGTCATGCGCTACGTTCCAGAGATAAATCACCCTCTTTGCACTCCATAGATGATGACTGCTAAGGCTTCCAGATCCATTGCCCCGAAACTGGTCTCAGTCGGTAACAGCTGGTAGACTGTCCAGAAATGCGGCAAACGTGGATTGCTTCTATTGATCAAAGACGCACATGAATCGATAGCAGCATATCGGTCAGCGTTAAGTCGAAGATATCTACGTGGGGCTTACTGAAAAAAAAGATCGGATCGCCTGCGCCGCAGTGGAGCTGAGCAGTTTTAGACGATAGAATGTGCGCGAAACAGCTCATTTCCGCCGAAGAGCTGCCCAAATTCTTTCCACATGTACCGGCGCGAGCATCGTCATCAGCTTTCGCTTGAAGACTTCTTCCTGCCATTCGGTGGCAGCTCTTGACGTGGACCCCAGAAACTGAACCAGTCCTTATGAGTTCGCTGAAAAACTCGGCCAGCTCTGCGAAAATAATCCAACCGCATGACCGTTGATGCGAGGCCAACAGGAGCGCAGCGGCTCCCTGTTCTCCTACGTCTCGATTGAGGAGCGGATCCCAAGCAGCCATCCGCTCAGGCGGATTCGCAAGCTGGCGGATCAGGCCCTCGATCGACTCAATCCCACCTTCTGCAGGCTGTACGCCTCAGAGGGACGACCATCGGTGCCGCCGGAGCAACTGCTGCTGGCCTCGTTGTTGCAGGCGTTCTACGGGATTCGCTCCGAGAGGCTGCTGCTGGAGCAGCTCCACTACAACCTGCTGTTCCGCTGGTTTGTGGGCCTCAGCCCCGACGATGCGATCTGGCACCCGACCACATTCACCAAGAACCGTGATCGTCTCCTCAATGACGACGTCATGGGGCTGTTTCTGGAGAAGCTGATGGGAGCTCCCGAGGTCAAACCGCTGCTCAGTGACGACCACTTCTCCGTGGACGGCACGTTGTTGCAGGCCTGGGCGTCATACGCCTCCCTGAAGCGGATCGATGGTCAAGGAGGACCCTCCACCTCCGCCCACAGGTCCTGGCGAAGGATTCGGTGCCCCCAAGGAGGGTAAGAAGAGAGCCAAAGGTGACTTTCGCGGCATCAAGCTCAGCAACGAGACCCACCGCTCCAGCACGGATCCCGACGCCCTGCTGGCCCGGAAATCCAAGGCCCATCCAGCGCTGTCAAGCGACATCGAAAACTGAGCCACTTCCGACACCGAAAACTGAGCCACCCCTGAGCCGTTCAGTGGCGTCGTTGTCTGAGTCGTTCCGCCTTGGCTGTTTCGGTGGCGGCGTCTGTGCTTGCTCATGTTTTTCGTGACTGGTTGCGTTGGTATCGACGTGCCGGTGGGCTCCTCCGGCTGTTCCCCCTCAGGCCTCCTTGGCTGGCGGCGGTGGCGGTACGCCGCCGCCGCCAGCTGAGGAGGAGCCGCCCGCCTGCGGGCGGAACAGCCCGGATCTGCGCTTCTCCCTCAGCCGGTAGCTGTCGCCGCGGATCGTCAGCACATGGCTGTGGTGCAGCAGCCGATCGAGGATCGCCGCCGCCACCACCTGGTCACCGAACACCTCGTCCCACTCCTGGACGGGGCGGTTGGAGCTGATCAGCACGCTGCCCTGCTCGTAGCGGCGGGAGATCAGCTGGAAGAACAGGTGCCCTGCCGCCGGTTCCAGCGGCAGGTAGCCGAGCTCATCGATGATCAGCAGTTTCGGCTTGGCGTACTGCGCTAGCCGCACCTCCAGCGTCCCCTGCTGCTGGCCTTTGACCAGGGCACCGAGCAGCTCCATCGCCGTGGTGAACTGCACCGTGTAGCCACGGGCCACCGCCTCGCGACCCAGCGCCACCTCCAGGTGGGTCTTGCCTACACCCGGTGGACCCAGCAGCACCACGTTGTCGCCGTTGGCGACCCAGCGGCAGGTGGCCAGATCCCGGATCTTGCCAGGATCGATCGAGGGCTGGGCCTCGAACTCGAATCCCTCCAGCGTGCGCACGCATGGGAAGTGGGCGATGGTCATGGCCATCGACAGCCGCCGCTGTTCCTTACTGGCCACCTCGGCGGCGCAGAGCCACGCCAGGGCCTCGCGCAGATTCAGCTGCCGCCTGGCGGCTTCCTCCAGCAGCCCATCGAGTTGCTCGCGGATCGCTCCCAGCCGCAGGCGGCTGAGCATCCCGTCGAGATCCTCCACCAGCTGGGTGATGTCGGCCGCCTCCGCTGCGGGGAAGCCGGTGGACACGGCCGGCGGTGCCGGTTGCTTGCTGCCTGCCATCAGCCCACCTCCGCCACCACGGCCGCGTAGTCGCTCAGCGGCCGGGCCAGCGCGGAGCGCCGCACCGCAGACAGCGCCACCACTGCAGCGACGGCGCCGTTGCCTGTCTGGGCGGCGTCGATCGCCTGCTGCGGCACCAGCCCCGCCCAGTGGCCGGCGATCACCTGGCGCGAGCGCTGGTTGGCCGCCTGCCTGGTGTGGCGCGCCACGATCCGGCCGCTCTGGCGGATCACCACCTGCTGATGGCGGATCTGCACCATCACGTTCTGGCGCACCAAGGCCGCCGGCACGCTGTACCAGTTGCCCTCCACCTGCACGCAGCAGTCCTTGGCGACACGCCGGGTGAACTCCTGCTCCGCCAGGTACGACGGCTTGCCATTCAGCGCCATCAGCGCCCTGGCCTCGTTCCGCTCGAACCGCACAAGCGGCTGCTCGCCCGTGGTGCCGTGGATCCGCATGTCGGCGATCTCCCGGTTCCACCACTCCAGATGGCTCTCCATCTGGCCCCAGGTGTCAAAGCGATGCCCGGCGATGCCGCTGCGTTTCACATAGCCCACACCCCGTTCGTCTTTCCCCTTGGTCTGCGGTCGGTGCGGCCAGCAGGCCTTTGGGGTGAAACCCCAGTGCCGGGCAAAGGCGGCAAAGGTCGGGTTGATCACCAGCTCCCCCGTCCTGGGGTTGTTCAGGGTGATCAGCGCCCTGGCGTTGTCGACCAGCACCTGCTGGGGGATCCCCTCCCAGAAACGGAACGCCTCCTCCAGCGTCTGCAGCCAGTGGCGCTGCTTCTGATGCCGGTACACCCGGATCACCTGCCGCCGTGAGTAGCCCAGTGTCAGCACGCAGAGGTGAACCTTGGTCCGCACCCCACCGATCGGCACCCACAGCTCCCCGAAATCGGCCTGCAGCTGCTTGCCGGGCCGCGTCTCGTAGCGCACCGTCGCCTGAGCGCTCTGCCGCAGCGCCTCCCGCCAGATCTGCACCGCCCGTTCCACCGTCCGCAGGCTCACCCGGAGCCCCTTCTGTTTCACCAGCTCCTGCCGCACCACCTCGGCGTTGCCGTGGTGCTGCTCGAACTGCTGCTGCAGCCACTCCCGGTGTCCATCGAGCTGGCCGGAGCGATTGGCCGTGCTGTACGGCTGCCACTCCCCCTGAGCCAGATACCGGCTCAGCGTGTTGCGCGAGATGCCCAGCTCCGCCGCAATCCGCCGACGGCTCCAGCCCCTCTCCAGCAGCTGGCGCATCACCGTCACCTCCTCTGGCGTTTGCATCACGCCCTCCAGCTCTTCCAGCCCCCGTGGTGTACGAGCGCTGCTCGCCTGGTCGACGCCAAAGCCGATGCCGGCCGACGATGGCTTCTCCTCCGCCGTTGTCCTGACCAGTGGGGCCGCCATGACCGCCGCTGACGCGGCCGGCAACGGCACTCCCATCGCTTGCGGGTGGCTCAGTTTTCGTGTCGCCTCTGGCTCAGTTTTCGCTGTCGGCTGACAAGCGCAGCTGAGCTATAGGGGACATGTGCTCATGGAGAACCGCCACGCCCTTGTGGTGGATTGCCGGGTGACGTTGGCTGATGGCTACGGCGAGCGGGATGCCGCCCAGGAGATGGCTGCCGATTGTGCTGGTGCCCACCAGAAGACGATCGGCGCCGACAAGAACTACGATACGAAAGGGTTCGTCGCCGAGATGCGGCGCCTGGGCGTGACGCCGCACGTGGCGCAGAACATCGCCCGCAGCGGTGGCTCAGCGATCGATAGCCGCACCACTCGGCATGAGGGGTATGCCAAGTCGATCAATGCCCGCCGCGGCATCGAGAAGGTGTTCGGGTGGATCAAGGCGTTCGGCGGGCTGCGCCAATTCAAACTGCGCGGCCAGGAAAACGTGAGCGCTGTGTTCGGTCTGCACGTGATCGCCTACAACCTGATCCGACTGGGCAACTTGCTCAGGCCCACCATGGCGGCAGCATGAACCACCAGATGCCCAAAGGTGTGCGCAAACGGTGGCAGCCGGCCCACCAAAACAGTCCAAATGCGGCGAAATCGGGCTGTCTGAGCGCTTGAAACGACCCCATCTGACGAAATCACCGAGAAATCAGCTCGAAGATGGGAAAATGCGGCTTCTTAGACGGTTTTTCCGCAAACTCTTATGAGAGTTTCCCTACCGGCCAGACTTGGCCAGGAGAAGCTCGATGAAACGCAAACGCCACAACCCCGAGCAGATCATTCGCAAGCTGAGCATCTCCTCAATCAGTGCCAGACCGTAGCTGACGTCTGCCGGACCCTGGAGGTCTCCGCACCCACTTACCACCGCTGGCTGATCGGGATTCCTTCTCTGCCCAGGTAGCCCACCATCCGGTGACTGCCGCCATAGGGATCCTCCAGAAAGAGCGCATCGATCCTGGCCATGATCCGCAGCGTCGATTCGCGCAATGTAGTGGGCCGGTAGTAGAGCGTGGATCGAGGTAGGCCCAGCTGACACTGGTGGCTGACCATGAGCTCAGGGTGGCAATGATCGAGCGGTTTTCGTCGTTCACAGGGATCAAAGCAATTGATAGCTTTTCAGCCACTCCAACTCCATCTGAAGCTTGCTAATTCGTTGGAACAGCTCAGCTTCCTAGGCCTGAGTTTTGTCCTTGGCCTGCGTCTTCTTGCCCCGGGTGAACAGGTCACTGTCGTCCTCCATGACCTGCTTCTTCCCCTGGCTCACTTGGATTGGGGAGACCGCATGGGCAGCGGCGATCTCCTGAAGCGTCCTGCAATCTGAAATTACCTATTATACCGCAAGCTGAAGCCTTTGGCTAGGGCCTTGAACACGGGGCTGTGCGTGCGGCGTTGGCTCATGGTTGGGAGCCTGTTGTCAAGGGCGGTGCCCTGCCTCAGAGGGAAACGATGGGACCTATCCAAAAACATCAGACCACCTCAGATCTGACCGCCATCGCCGAACATCAGTACGTCAGTGGCGAGATTGGCCTGGAGCTTTTTGCGTTGTAACACAAGCTATTTATTCAGTGGTACCAGTGGAAGAGCGGCATTAGCGAATTGTAGCATTTTTTGCGTATCTACAGGCCTATTCGTCAGCACTTTGGGGCACTTCGCAGCGGGTGGTGGATCTGGATTTTGCGCAAGAGGAGCGAACACCATGGGCCCCAAAAGTGCGCACCTGTCAGCAACTCCTACAGCGCGAAGAAGCCCTGTGTACTTTTCTGAATCCCCCGGATGCGAAACCACCAACAATGCCGCCGGAATGCCCTGAGCTTGTCAGCATCCAGAGCAAGATCAGTCATGGCGTCCAAGCGGCCAGCGGTGCCATCTGGCTGAGCGGTCTGCTCACGGTCAACACTACTCTTTAGCAATAGGGCCGCGATCAGCGCACCGATGTCTACGAGAAGGCCCGTCAGGCCCATCCACGGCGCTGGAGCCGATCCACACGATGCTGGCATCAACCCGAAGAAGTGTGGATCAACAAGCCACCAGAAGAGCCAGAACCGACCCTGGCGCTATAATCAATCCAGGCCGCCTGAATGGCAGCCAAGGAGTGACACCTTTCCTGAAAGTCACCGGATCAGGGCTTAAAAGAAGTCATCCCAAACAAGTTGTTGACAACAGGCATAAAGTGATTTATCTTTGTATTCATTAACTCGTTTGCTGTCCAAACCAACTCATGAAGTCATCTCCTCGGATACTAGCATTTTCTGCGGATCATGAAAAGCCCGAAGATGCATGCGAAAATCTAACTGGCAGAGCTTGGAGATATCTTAACTCCTCAAGCCCTAATTTAGATACTGAAACCTTTGAGCACTGTAAAAGTATAAATGTTACAGATGCAATCAACTTTTTCAAGTCTTTAAGCCCTGATTTTGTTGTTCTTAGGGACTTAGCGAATGATGACAACGAAGTTGCCGGTTGTTTTCGCATGAAGCTTCTTCAGCTAACTTTAACCAATAGCAAGCATCACGAGTTTAAGCTTCAAAAGGATCTAGGTCTTCTTAATTGTCAAGATAGATTTTGTGATAATTCACGTTTAGACATTCTGCCATTCCAAGAATCTCTCCTCAGGTTCGGTAAAGTTTTAATTACCTGTCCATTTGATGGTGCATCAAAAGCTAGTGATCAATCGTTTTTTGTCCAGGCCAAAGGATTAATGTATAATTATCTACTCTATAGATTTGTTCATGGCAATCATGCTTACTTCTTGATTGCTGGCGGAGTATCAGGACATAAGATTGGTCTTTTTTTCCCTTCCAAAAATCTTATTATAACTTCTTCGCCGTCTCTTGAAAGTGCTTTTAGGTGTAGTCTGTCAGTATTTTGCGCAAAAGTGATTGTTAATAGCGTTGATTTCCTTGAATATCTTCAGTATTCACAAAAAAAGGAACCATGCTTATGCCTTTTCTACAGCAAGCAATTTGCTCATTCAATTCTTGCCGATCTTTCCGGTTTTTATGCATCTCTTTATATTTTACTGGCCTCAAAAGACTTTTTTTACATGATTGGTGATAACTTGCTATTGAATCCTTCAAGTATCTTTCACTTTGTTGATTCTAGTAAATTGTCGTATGAAGACTGTGACCAAGCCTTCATTCGATCACTAAGACAAAAAAACTTATTAATTCGCGTTACGCGCAATAATAAAGTCTCAAATGATTTTGAGTCCTATATTCGTAGCGTATCAATTTTTCAACTCGACAAAAATGTAAAAACAATTCTTGTAGACTTTGTTGGTAGACAGCTTATAATACACCACGTCTTGCGAAAGAATAGGACGTGGGATTGTGGTGTTGAAGGTATTATCTATGTCTTCTTGGAGCTCAGGAAAATTTATCCTAATTCTATTCTAATTTTAGATGGTCCTACCTCGTTTTATAATGCTCAAGGTGAAAAAGTTGTTAATACTTATTCTGAAAGTAATTTAGCAAAAAAAATTCAAGAGTCTCTTCCGAGGGGATCATGCGTGTCAATTATAGGCATGTCATTCCCTGAAAAAGTAATAATTGTGAATGAAGCCAGCTTTACCATCGGTCCTTATGGCGCCGGCACTATATTGAATCTTGTGCTCAGAACACCATGCATTCTATGGGCTAGCAAGGTGAGTTTTCCAGGAGACTTTTTAACAAAGTGGTGGATTGGGTTTAGGCCGGATCTTTCGGTTCTCCCGCGATTGATTTTTGATTCAGATCCACTTTTGGACTCGGGAAACTTTTCAATCGACAGGCAAGTCGTCTTGAATGCCTGTTTAGAAATGGCAAATGAACTGTGGTCTCCTGAACAAAGTCAGACTTGATTCTCCATAAGCTTCCGCGAACCTTAGATTCCGATCCGTTCAGGGCATGCAGCAGCCAGGGCCGAATGAAAGTCAGGTACAAGGCGGCTTTCGCGGCCATGCTGGTGGTGTTTTTGTCGGGACTGCTCCCGTCCTTTGGCTCAGTCCACCACTGCAAATTCTGATCTGATCGCCTTTCTGCAGTCCCTGCCGGAGGGCCGCAAGCGCCGCGGGGTCCGCTATCCCCAGTGGTTGCTGCTGCTGATGGCGATCCTGGGGATCTTGAGCGACTGCCGCAGTGCCAGACAGGGCTGATTCAAAGTGTGTCACAGTCGCTCTGGCCTGGGCTGCCTGTGTGGGGTTCAGTCGGTGGTACCGCGCCGTCCTTGTGCTCGAAATCGCTTCTGCCGCAACGGATCTTGATCTGATCAGCTTCCTCAAGACGATTCCGGATGCGCGAATGCTGCGAGGGGTGCGCATTCCGGCCTGGTATCTGCTGCTGGTGGCGGTGCTCGGGATCCTGAGCGGCTGTGAAAGCTTGCGAGATCTGGAGCAGTTCGCTCGGCGCCACCATTCGGTGCTCACTCAGCAGCTGGGTCTTGAACTGCGGCGGCCCCCATCGGATTCAGCTTTCCGCTACTTCTTCCTGCAGGTGGATGTCGCGGTCCTGTGCGCGACCATCCGTGACTGGACGATCGCCCAGATCCCAGGTGGGGCAGTGGAACTCGATCAGCTTGTGTGTGCCGGCAAGACCTTGCGGGGCTCGATCGAGCCCACACCCGGCGGTGGTTCGGCATTCATCGCCCAGGTGACGCTGTATTCAGCCGCGCTGGGGGTGGCGATCTCACAGGCCTGTTACGCCACCGCCCCCTCTCTCAGGAAAGATGTCACCCCTCTCATGCGTACAACCGGGGCTTGAGGACATGACCAATGCGTCGTTACAGCGAGACCGTCAAGGCTGATGTGAGAAGGCGGATGAGCCCACCACACCGCCAGAGCGTGGCCAGGATTTCCGAGGAGCTGGGCATCCACGTGGTGACGCTCTACAACTGGAGAAAAGCCTGGCGGTTGCAGGGGGACATGGTGCCGGCATCCGAGAAGGAACCCGAGGGCTGGAGCACTGCCGATAAGTTCACGGTGGTGCTGGAGACCGCTGGCCTGAACGCCGGTGCTACTCCTCACAGGCTAACGATGGTCCGTGTCCAGAAAAGCCAGTCCACTTCACCAACCTTAGTTCAACTGATCTACCGTGGGTGACTCAATCCTGGAGAAACTCCAGCGTTTGTTGGCAAACCTCGAGAACGGCGTACTAAGAATGAGTTTATCTTTCTTTTAAGTATGAAGCAAATGTTTGAGCAATGACAAGTAGCTGCTCGGATGAGAAGAGGTATTCATTGTGCGGTACTGAAGATGTCTCAACATCTTCTTCAGCTGCCGACAAGGCTAAACGCTCGTTAGCCGGCAAACAATCGTTCAAAGCTAGTAGATTTTCTAAGTGCCGGGCATACATATTATTGAGAGACTCCAGTGTTGGCTTGGGGTAAGTAGGCTTAAGGTTAGGCAGAGATAATGAAAATGCGCTCGCTAAGGATTTTGGATTACAACCAGCCTTCGCTAACTGACGACACAACTCACCTTCGGATTCCGTAAGAGATCTGTTAATGGGGCTACTTGAAGGCAATGCTTTGTGAGGTACGGAAATGCCTAACCAATTCCATGCTGTGTCAACAACTTTCCCTCTCAGGTAAGAATAATTGCGAAATTCAAGGTTTACAGATAAGCTCTCGTCATGAATTTTATCAACTAGTCTTACTAGTCTTAGCATTCCTGCGGGATGATTGTAATTATCTATAAACTCATTAATTGAACTTGTTGTCATGGCTGATTTTGTCATTTCTCCGTGCCAGCTAATTGCATGGCTTGCCGGATTGCGTACAAAGAGGAGCAAGCTTAGCTTGGAGAACCCAATTATATTGAGAGCTTTTTTCAACATCTTAAAATTCTTGAGATCAGCAAGTGTATAGAAAAGCAACTCTGAACTATATATAAAGCTTTCATATTCTTTATTGGCTTCAACATCACACTTAATGAGATCAACGACAGAGTCGAGCGATCCTGAGCAAATAGCATTTCTCAGCAACTTGCCATTTCCAGCTGATGCAATGCCCTTTTTCTGAGTGTTTAGGTGCCTTGGTGGAATTGGCAAGCAAGCGCCGTGAGTCTCGAGATGGTCTTTGTTAAAAGCTAGGCTAGTTTAAATGGCACTGGAACCAGTCTTAACATAACCCAGATGGAGGAAAAGTTTCACTTTAAGATGTCAGAGTGACTACAAGTGGGGTTTAAACTGGTCGCCTACCTTCGCTGAGTGTAGATTCCAAGACCCGATTGCGCTTACCTGAGAGTGAACAGGAATGGAAGGCAGGCTGTCATACGCTAGGCGCATGTGCAATCCTGGTTATTATATAGTGAACCAAGGCGATCGGCCTATCAAGTCTTTCGACTTGTCTGTCAGTTCACAGACCGGAATGAGGATGGCTCTTGGCGCAGGGCTGCTTCATAGTGTGTCAAAAGCGCTCTGGCTGAGCAGCGTCCCAGTAAGTGGTGTAACTCAGGAGGGGCAGCACCGGCGTAGCCGGTGCTGCCGGCTTATCTACTAAGACATCAGTCGTAGCAATGGGTGGGCCGGTCTGTGACCCTGGTTGGAGAACTACCACGACCCCTGACTACAGACCATGACCCATCCCCATAGTGGCGCCCAGGGCCGGCTGAAAGTCTGATTACGCCGCCTGTGCCTCGCAGGCCCCTGTCCAGCCGAGTAGCCGGCTGATGTCGTGGCTTACAGCGATCTGCCCCTCCCGGATCGAGCGAAACCCGTTGGTGCGCATCAGGTTCAAGGCTAGGGTGCGTAGCAGCGCCAGCACCTGGACCCCGTTGCGTTCGCTGTAGCGTGACGACGTGTTGGCATTCCTTCACATCCCGCAGAAGCACTGGCGCAAGATCTGGAGCACCAACCCGCTCGAGCGGCTCAACAAGGAGATCAAACGCCGCACCAACGTGGTTGGCATCTTCCCCAACGACCCAGCCATCGTGCGGCTGGTGGGCAGCCAACTGCTGGAGCAGCAGGAGGAATGGCAGCTGGAGCGCCGCCGCTTCTTCTCTGAGACCACCATGGCCAAGATCCCCGAGCCCGAGGACGCTCTGGAGCTCATTGATGGTGATCCTGGCAAGGCAGCAGCAGCAGCCATCAGCTGAACCGCACCAGCTCCTCTCTTGATCTACACAGAACTCCCTAATCACTGAGGTGCACATTCAGCGATTAGGGTTCATACTGGACGAGTGGAGCCGTACAATCAGCTTCCATGCAGTCAGCCTCTGACTGCCCCTGTTCACCCTCCAGAAAGGGTCACAGGATCTCCTGAGTTACACCACTCGGAGGGGAGCTACCAGTTCTGGCGTGGCGTGGTGCCTCAGGCCTCCTTCGCGGGCTGGGGCTTAGCGCGGATCGTCATGCGGGCAAACTTTCTCTCTGGTATTTCGGGCTTGTCTCCATCTGCTGGTTTGGCTGGGGTGGTGACGGCCTTAAGGTTGATCACGGGGGAAATGAAGTCCTCCTGCTCGTCGATCAGACGGACAAAACGTTCGAGCATGGCCAGACCCACTTTTCGGACATCGCCAGGCGATACTTTGGTGTCCTGAGAGATTTCGTCGACGATTTCTTTGAAATTCATGGGGTGTTTGAGCAGCTGAGCTGTTAGCGGTTCTGGGGATAAATTAGAAGGGGGTGATTCTCCGCTGTCGGCGGTTGAGACTCCAAATTGCGACACTACTGGAGGCTTGGGGGGTAAGAAGCGCCTGAGGACAGTCCGCAGATAGGCCAGTGGAGATGACATTGAATCAGGCATGGCTCAGGACATGAACGATTGCTTAAGAAGCTGGGCATAGAGATCGGGCGGGTTGATGCGGGCGATCAGATCGCCCCGCTCGTCGAGGGCACTGAGGCTGGGGTAGCTGCCGAGGAAGGGGTGGGGCACCTGATCGCCGAGTAGCAGGGAAATGGAAGCAGAACCATGGTCGGTGCCGCGGGACCCATTTTCGCGCAGGCGGCGGCCGAACTCACTCACCGTGAGCAGGCTCACTTGGGGGCGGTTGCCCATGCGATCCAGGCCGGCCGCGAATGCGGCCAGCGCTGCAGACAGATCGGCGAGCACACGCCCGTGGCGACCGGCCTGTCCAGCGTGGGTGTCATAGCCGCCCTGGGCGAGCTGGAGAACTGGAGGGCAGACACCGCTGCCGATCAGGCGCAGAGCAAGGGCCACCTGCTGGCCGAGGCCGCCGCGGGGGATTGTCAGCCCTGGCGGCAGAGGCGCAAGCTGGCCGCGCAGACGCTGTAGTTCCTTGTGGCCGGCCTGCTCTAGCTCCAGCATCTGGCGCAGGATCTGGTTGGCGCCGGCGCGATCGGGGTTGAGGCCCGCCGGCTGCCGTCCCTGCAGCTGGGCTGGAGCGAGCTGGAGGGCCAGCACCTCGCCTCCTTCCATCGCCGGGCAGCCGGTGGGGCCAAGTGCCATCAGGGGCCCGCTGGCGCGGTGCCGATCGAAGGCGGCGGCGATCCAGCCGGGGCCTTCGCCGGAGGGGCTGGCGGTGGCCCACTGATCCGTGGCCTTGAAGTGGCTGCGGTTGGGCTCGGGCCAACCCACCCCCAGGGCGAAGGCCAGGCGGCGGCTCTGCCAGAGGGGCAGCAGCGGTGCCAGAGCCGGATGCAGGCCGAGGCCATTGGCCAGAGGCAGTGGCTCGGCGAGCGCGAGGGTGGGCCGAGCCTGGCGGTAGATGGGATCCCGCACCGGGACCACGGTGTTGAGGCCGTCGTTCCCGCCGCGCAACTCCAGCAGCACCAGCACATGGCGGGCGGCGGCCCGGCCACTGCGGCCACGCCAGCCACCTGCAAAGGCGGCGCTGGCCGAGCTGGCGGCCAGGAGCGAGAGCAGGGTGCGGCGTTTCATCTCAGGCCAGCTGCCACACGGGATCTGCGAAGAGCCTGGCGAGGTGTTCGCGCGTGGGCTCCGTGGGCAGGGACACAGTAATCGGCGCGATTGGGGTAAGGGTGGCCAGCAGCTGGGGGGGGAGTTGCCGGGAGGTCCACACCTCCTCGTCGGCCAACAGGGCCTGAAGGCTGCGGCGGCGGGCCTGCAGCCAGCGCAGGTTCAGCCACTGCTCGTTCACCGGCCAGCCCTTGACCGAGGGCGGCTCAAAGGGCCGCTGACCCATGGTCTGCAGACCGCGCAGGCTGATGGCCAGGGCATCGGGGTGGCGGCTGCGAAGCAGGCGCAGGCTGCGGGCAACCATTTCAATCGGATCGGCGAGGCGCAGACCCTTCTTGCGGCTCTCGATCGCCTCGGGGGCTCTTGCAATGGCGTCCATCAACCAGGGAATCGAAAGCTGCTTCCTGCGCCAGCCGCTGGCGAGAGCCCCGAGGCGCTGGGGCGAGGGGGGCCTGCCCACCTGCTGGCGCCAGATGCGGCCGATGATGTGGCGGGCGGTAGCGGGTTGTTCAGCGAGCCAGGCCGCCAGGGTCTCGGCGTTGAAATCGGTGCTCCGGCCCATGATGGTTTTGGTGCCGAAATCGTGCCGTCGGGGATCGAGCACCAGCTGTTGCTCGGCGTTGAGGCGGTAGCCGCTGAGTGCCCGGGCCGCTTCTCGCACATCGGCTTCGCTGTAATTGCCCTCGCCGAGGGAGAAAAGCTCGAGCAGCTCACGTGCCAGATTCTCGTTGGGGTTTGAGCGGTGGTTGGCCGGGCCGTTGAGGGAGATCTGCAGTGCCGGATCGAGCACCATGGAGGTAAGCAGTTGAGTGAAGGTGCCCCCCAGATTGCGGCGGATGGTGGCGATCTGGCGCTCAAGCAGGAACGCTTCGGGCACCTGTTGCCAGTGCACCGGGAACACGCCCAGCCAGAGGTGAACCTGCCAGAGGCTGCCTTGGTCGGCGCCCCAGGCCAGCTTGCTGAGCCAAGACCGCTGCAGAGCCTCAGCCTTTTGGCGCCTGCAGCGGAAACGTACACCTTGAGCTAGGGGCAGGGCATTGCAGGATTCGGAAGTAGCTTGAATAGAACTGCTCAGCAAGGTTGAGATGTCCCATCTTAGGGCACCTTCAAAATCCTCGCCATCACCTGACAGCTTGTTGAATATGAAATAAATTCCGTTGAGTTCAGTACAGCTGAACGGCACAGCGTGGATTCTGCGATCAGGATAAGCGCATCCACAGATTTCAGCAGAAGAAGCCCACTTCAGCTGGGATCATGCAGGCGTCCATGGATGCCACCGCCGAGTTGGAGAATGCAACCGTTGAGGAAGCTGTTGTCTGGATTGATCAGGTAGCTCACGGCATGGGCTACATCGAGAGGAGTACCGATCGAGCCACTGGGATGAAAAGACTCCAGCAGTGCCAATTGCTCAGGCTGGTGGACAAAACTGGCCTCAAGCATGGATGTGCGGATGGCGGCGGGTTCGATGGCATTGACCCGCACCTGTGATCCGATTTCTACACTCAGTGCCCGCGTGAGCCCGCTGAGGGCGGCCTTGCTGGTGGCATAGGCCGTGAAACCAGCCTTGGTGAGCTGGCTGTGAATGCTGCTGATGTGAACGATCGATCCCTTGCTGGCAATCAGATCGTTCAGGAACCGCCGGTTGATGGCAACTGGAGCCAGCAAGTTGACTGCCAGTGTGGCCTGCCAGTCAGCAGATGAAAGTTCAGCAAATCTTCCCAGGCGCTGCAATGCCGCGTTATGCACGATGGCGGTTAGAGGTTTACTGCACGTGATCGCCTCCAGCTCAGCAGCGAACCGATCGAGCGGTTCCCCACCGAGGGCGAGCTCCTCGAGATCGGCCCCCAGCCACTGAACCAGAGGCGGCTGATCGGCCGCAGGATCAGGAGCAAGTTCGGCTCGATCAGTGGCCAATACCTGCCAACCCTCGCCCTGGAGGTGCTTTACCAGAGTGGCGCCAATGCCACCTGCAGCACCAGTGATCAACACGGAGCGATCAGTGATTTGTCCGGTCATGCCTGGGCCGGATCAGCGGTTTGTTGCAGAAAGGTTGACAACTTGCTCAGGGCTTCCAGGCTTGTGCGCACCACACCGTCTTCGGTGTTGGAGGCGTTGTGGGAGCCGAACAGGCAGCGCTCATGGTTTCGCAAAAGGGAGTCGGCCCCAAGGGGTTCCTCTTCGAAGACATCAAGAGCGGCCGAAAAAACTCGACCCGTGCCCAGCGCTTCGATCAGGGCCATCTCATCAATCACAGGACCCCGCCCCACATTGATGATTCTCACACCGGGTTTGATCCGGGATAGTGCTTCGGCGTCCACAAGATGAAAGCTGGAGCGGGTCAGGGCGCAGTTCACCACCAGGAAATCAGCCTCATCAAGGCGCTCCGGCCATGTAGCCAGCTGCACCGGTGCATCAATGCTGCCGGGATCCGCAAACGGGTCGTAAGCGATGATCTGCATATCAGCTGCCAACAATCGCTTGGCTGTATTCCGGCCAATATCACCGTAGCCAATCAAAGCCACTGTTTTTCCAGCCAGGGAGATCCCTCTCGGCTTGGGCCATCCCCCAGCTCTGACCCCACGATCAATCTCGAAGGTATGACGCGCTAATGCAATGACATAACCAACGGCAACATCAGCCACCTCGGCGCCAAACATCCCGGGGGTGTTGATGATCGGAATGCCGAGATCCTGGCAGGCTTCAAAATCGACATTATCAACACCGATACCCCATTTCACAGCAGCCCTGAGCTGACCGGCCTTTCCAGCTTCGAAAACCCGGCGGGTAGCTGGGTCATCGCCAATGATCCAGCCGGCGAAGTGCGGTAGCTGAACGATCAGTTCATCCTCACTAAGTGTCTGCGAAACCTTGGCCGGCACTAATTCAAGGCCCAGATCAGCGGCATTCCCTCTGAAGGAATCAATCATGCCGAGCATGGGCGGGCAGGTGACGAGAACACGTGAAAGAGTTGCCATGGGGTTGGGCATTGCGGAAATTGGAACCGGGGAGGCTTGCCAGCTTATTGTTGCTTGGAAATGGTGAAATTGGTCACCTAGAAATGGTCTGCAGCAGTTTTGCTGGTGGCATTCAGGTAATGAATCAGTTCAGCTCTGATCTGTTGCGGACTTGAAGCGCTCAAAGTGCCTCCAAAAATTGCTGGCAGAGGGAGAATCGAGGCAGTGCCGATTGAAATCAGCTGTACCGCAATGTCAATTACCATTCTGGTGGCTCCGCTGATTGTCTGATATGCACCCAGCAGGCGCAGGCTGAGAAACGCCAAATGCAACAGTGTCTTCTTAGCAAGTGCATCATACCAATAGAGATGTTTGTTCGTGTAGCTGCGTGTTACAGATCCACTATCAACTGCCCATGATCCGGCGGCTGCCCGCCATCTGCAGCAGGGCAACAGCGGTGCTGCGAAGCCTGATTCGTAACGGGTGGGAAAATAGTGTGGGTTGCAGTCCTTGTATCACGATGACATCGTCAATGATACAATGAACTAGCTGAGAGTTCATCGACATCCAGAGTGTCCGGGCCATTGGACTTTTGCTCAGCAAGGGGACACCGCATGTCTGAGATGATAAGTAGCATTTCAAATGGGCACGTTGTCCGCTCTGATCGGATAGAATAATAGAATGGCTTGTTAAAAAATGAAAATAGCATTGCTTTTATTTGGACTTCTTAATAGTTTTGATAAAGTTTATGGCAGCAAAAGAGCAAGACCAAGCTTGATTGACGCATTTACAGCGCTAGGTATTGATTATGACACCTATGTTGACACGAGCCCAATTGATTTCTTTAAAGTTCCAACTGGTACATCAGTCGACGACATCAAGAGTTTAACCCAGGGGCGTCCTCTTATCGACCGTACCATATCATCGAGTACCAGTGAGCAAGAATATATCATTATTGCTAACGATGAAGCAGAAATCACCCATCGCCTCCAACATGTGTTTATTGGTGGTCATACGTCCCTGAATTTTACTCCAGCAGATCCCTCCACGTGGCGTGGAGACTGGGGGGATAGCTTGATAATGGCATTCATGGAAAGAAAAGAGAGGCTTGTAAGAGCAGCCGTCAACAGTGGCATCGGTTATGATTATGTAATATTAGCCAGACCAGATTATGTCATAAAAACAAAAGTTGACACAAAAAACGGCTCAAAGATCTCAGAAGATCTATCCCAAATAGTTGGTAATTTACAGGAAGACCTCAAGGAACTTGAGAACAGTAATACCCTTGGGATTAACCAAATGGGTACTGAAGCTGACAGGGATCAAAGTAGTGATATCTTACTGATCAAGAACGGTTATCAGATTGGGCGTTTATATGAAATGGTATTGGCTGCAAATTTAGCAAATGTTGTGAAGGTAACTGGAAGTTATGGTGATACCTATGCAAAAAATGCATATCGCTGCAAGTTTTGCAATACCCTAAGCCGTAATCACACGCCGCATTGCCTAAAATGCGGGGCTGCAGAAAGTCTCATTGACATCTCTAGATGGCTTGAGTACAAACTAGGAGAACATATCAAGAGTTCAGGCATAAAATGGACTCAGACCAGGCTTTTTGGTCGCGCACTCAGATAATCAACAACACAGGTAGATCATTGTATCTCTGGATAAAGAGAAAATCTAATGTATGTAATCATATACAGACAAAAAGTGTGGGAAGAGCTTGATTGCAATAGCTTTTGGGTAGCTTTAGCAAGTGGTTATAATATTTGATGAATTACGAATATTCAAGAGAACTGTGTGACATAAGGATATTAGGTCTAAGGGTAAAATGCTCAAGATTAAAACTGAACGTCAAATTTACTCCAGAGTCCCTGGTAACGATCCGCACTCGAGGAGGCAATAAGCATTGCTATCAAGTAAGACTGGTCAGTATAGTTCAAATTTAGTGGGTCATCTCCTGGTTTATCTTTAGTAATATTAATGGACCAATCGATTGAATGTCTTCTAATTAATTGCCTAATCTCACTAAAAGAAATGCTTTCAGAGCTCAAAAGAGAAAGCAACTTAATCTCCCTAGGAAGCAGTGGATTATTTTGAATCGGATTAACGTTATAGACTTCTTCCAAAAGATGTAGAAGTGATTCTTGGAATGGAGAAAATGAGGCCGATGCAGTTTCAACAAGTCTTGATTGGAAAATATGGCATTGACTCATTTCAGTAAAATGATCTTTCATAAGGTGTAGTGAACGATCACATTCTGAAGCAAATGAATCATAATCAAGACTACAAACCTTGTGAATCATATTTGCTAAATCAGTAATATCTCTTCTTTCTAGAAGAAAGGGAAAAGATACATCTCTCAAATACGCAAGGGTACCAATGTCCGGATCACCATAGCCAATAAACTTAGAATCAATCGCCAAAAGATCTGCCATCTTATTTGCCATTGAAACCGATAGATATTCTCTTGCCTCAAGACTGAATCCATAGCAAAGTATATTCAAATCAGAACTAAGAAGAGCTTCAAGATAGCTATCTCGGTCATGAGTTTGATGTTTTAACTCAACCGAGTGAAATTCCTTGAACAAGTTACCGCTGGTGCGAATATGATAATCTGATGTTTGAACAACAAACTTATAGGTTAGATGACTCTCCCTTTTGTTAAGTAACTCAACAGCCTTGGCAATGTCCAAGAGTGGCTCAATTGATTGATCAGGATCAAGATTACCAGAATAAAATATAACTTTAGTTGATTCTTCTGTCGGTAAAGTGCTTCTATTCAAAATTGTATTCTCAGGCTGCCGACAATAGTTATGGGCAACCGTGATCGCATCAGAATGTAAGCCATATTGTTCTACCATCACTTCTTTCATTCGTTCAGATATGACAAAGACATGAGACGAATGCTGACATGCTTCCTCAATTACTTTCTCATATAAAGACCTAACACGACTATCCTGCACTTTAATATGCCATTTATCCATCAAATGAATAGTGTAATTTGTGTCTATTGATCTAAGTAAATAAGCTGTCCATAGATTAAGAAGTGGTCGGTTGTGGGTTGGTCTCCAATAAACAACATCTGGATCAAACTCCAGAACCGCTTTTAGAGCTGGCAGCAAACTGTCAAAGTCGGGATGATAAATATCACCAGGATGGGAGCGGTAGGCTTCAATACGGGATGGACGTGGTGAATAGACATGCAAAATCTTGTCCGTAGGCCAATCTTTAAACAAGGCTTTCTTTACATCCCCTGTAGCTGCATTGGAGCGAATATCAATCCAGTCGATAATACAAACTTTCGGATACTTATCGTTGACTAAATTGTCGTAAGACTTCCGATTAAATACTTCAAGCATTCCTCCTTTAGTATAATTACTGATTTCGACTCCTTTTGAATCAGCAAAACGTTTTGCTACTGCATAAGCCTGCATCATGCGCAGCGGGTTTGGATCATGCCAGCGATAGCCCTTGCCAAAGTAAGAGGAATTAAAATGGTTAGGATCGTCTGACTTGCTAGTCAGAATACCAGTTGAATAACTCTGATCCGTGTCTACGTTTTCGACCTTGTAGCTGGCATCACAACCAACAAGTCCAATCTTTTTAAAGCCAAGACCGGCAGCAAGTTGAAGTGCAGTATAAGTGACTGTTCCCCCAGTATATGTTACTTCATCGATATTACTTGAGAAGTCAATGTCAACAGGATAACTAATTCGTGGCCTGTGGTTCAATACAACTGTATTGTCACCTGGCTGAATACAGTAAGTAAGGTATCCAGGCACACATAAAATGCTAGTGTTAAGTCTATTCAATTCTTCGCTTCTATCTTCGCCAACAAGGTGATCCTCGCAAACTATAATATGTGGATGGATATAGGGATGCAAAAATATGCTATTCAGACCGATTATAAAAGTGTTATTCAATAGAGACAAGTTTGTGCTCTTAAGGCTAGGACCATTTGCTACGACAATACACTCTGTATAGCCCTTAGTTGAAATCCAACTCCGGATAAAATCAAGACGACTATTTGTTGCACTGAAATTCTCCTTGCTGAGAAAAGCTGCAGTTTTCTTAATTCCACTTAGCTGTTCACTTTCGGAGTATCGATCTGTTGGAAGATAAATCTTTGTCTTATACGGCAAGGCTTTTTCAGCCTCAGCAAGGTTTGATGCTTCAAAAATCTTTAATACAGACTTATCCTTAAGCAAACTGGACGTTTCCTTGTAACCAGCATTCTCTGGGTTCGTCTTTACATAGTTACTAAAATCAGAGGCAAGACTATGACTTCCTAAAGATTTTAGTTTGGCTTTGCTAATATGCAACGGTAGGTTCGTCTTAACAGCTGATTGTGGTGAGTCATGTAACTTGAAAATGAACTCAAAAAAGGGATCTTCAAATATTAAATTACCTTTGGCTTTTCCTAATTTGATCATGGTCAAAGCTTCGCTTATCCTCTTTTTCCGTATGAGTCTGGCGATACCCTTCGAAACTTTGCCAAGATCTGCTAGCTCAGTCAGATCTATCTCGGTTTCTTGAACAGTTATCTGCTGAGATTCTTGGATCGGTTGCTGGTTAATAGATGCTGACGATGGAACTTCATCCTTTGGCTGATATTTCTTATCTTTACTGTCTAATAGCAAGCCAGTCAACTTATCCTTAATTCGTATTAGGTTATGCTTATCAAAAGCTATAGATCGTGCTTGACTTAAACGCTCAGTATTATTGCTTTCATTGAGAACTAATTCTGTGAGGCCACTTTCGATGGCTGATACAGAATCTTCTGTGACAACAGTTGCAGACTTAGTATCAATCAGATAGTCTATGGTAGCAATCCCTACTGGGCCTATTGCAAAAACTTGAGCACCAGATGCTAAGCATTCAGGCATTTTGTTTGCCATGCTGTACTGGATATATTGATGGCTAGAATTGTCGAAGTTGTAGGCAATAACAACACCATCTGCTTCTGAAATCCATCTTCTATAAGCTTCAGGGCCAAGCTGAGCTTCAACAATCTGGGTATGCTTGAAATGACCGAAAAGTTCTTTGGCTTGTTCAAGCCACCAATCTTGCGTTTTGATCTGGAAGTTTATTCTATTCTTACTATCTGCAGCTAGAATGTCAACAGCTTCGGCTAGCTTTAAAAGGCTTTTCCTATTCATGTCTGGAGCAAGCCCTCCAGCAAATCGCAGCCGAAGGATTCCATCCTTCTTACTTGGTTTGGTGATGATGGGCCACTCATCAGGGTCCACACCATTAGCAACAGGAATAAAGTCATATTCATAACGTTGTTTAAAGGCAACTGACATTGCCTCTGATATTGATAATCGATATGCAGATCGTTGAAGCAGATAATGCCAATCATGCTTCATCCGTTTGTTCCATTCGTCTGCATTTTGTGACTCCATTCGAGCAGGCCAATCGTCCATAATCCAAGTAACCAAGGCAATGTCACGCTTTTTAATTACTTCCATTGCTAGTTCATGCAGCCTAACCGTATTAGGCACTGGCCTGTAGAGAATAATGTCTGGATTAAATTTATTGATTAGTTCTCTCGCTTCGTTCACTTTTAGATGTTCAACTGGAAAGCCATTTGCACTGCAAACTACACTTGCTAAACCGTTGCTACCCTGTTTAGCGATCTGCAGCAGCCTCTCAGCTGGCCAATCAGATAGGAGAGTTGATTTAATCTGTCCAGTCGCACTCGAGTCTCCCATTGGAGTCATATCCAAAACCAAAAGTCTGGGAGCTTCTTTCAGCTTCAAACGCGTGGTAAGTGAATTGACTGCAAGAAGATCTGTTTCTTTGGAAATTTGTGGTGCTTGACCTTCAGTTTCCTTGGAATTTATTGGGGGAATCAACTTCCCATATTCAGGCACCCCTAATGCTTGCTCTAGACTTACTCGTGGGAAAACCTCAAGGAATCCACCAGTAGTTGAATTTACGATACTACGACCCGCTTTACTAAATGCTTCCAAAGCAAGGACATACATCTTTTCCATGTTGGCTGTATCTGCAGCCTGCCATGTCTTCCCTTGAAAGTATCGTGGATCAAAGTGATTCGGATCCTCATCTATTTGATTGATCGAATCTCCTTCCTTTAGTTCATTGGCCTGCTTGTAGAAATGATCAAATCCGATCAGTGCGACTTTCTCATATCCAAGAGCAAAAGCTAGCTGCATATTCAAGAAGCTAACAGTAGATCTCCAAGAAAAAGTACCTGCTATTTCAGTGCAGAATACAGGTTCAACGGTTGCTGGTATAAAAAATGTCGACTCCGTTGAATTGATAGAATTTGAAAGCCAGAAGGGAATAATCTTTGTTATATCAAGATCGTTCAGATCAACACTTCCTTGTTTTGCTACAAGATCATTGACAACCGTGAGAAGACTTGCATACTTCAACAACTTCTTAGAAATAAAGGAATAATTGGAGATAATAACATCAGCGTGTGTTAGTAAATCCAAGTTTGTAAGGTTTAACGAAGGACCATTGCCAACAATCACGCAGACATCCTTGCGCCGATTAGCAAGCCTGACTAACTTTCCCTTGGTGCGTTCCAGTTGATCATTGTACCAAAATAACTCAGAACTTCTTGAGAAGTTATTGTTAACTGTGTATGTCTTGAAATTCTTCTTATCAGGAGTCGTGGTATCAAAGACATACCATGCCACCCTTTGCTCGGCCATCGGATCAGGGTGAGTAGATACAGACTCTGAAAGTTCAGTGGTATCAAATGTATGGCGTTTAATGCCTGGGGCCATCTTATTGATATACTCTAATGTTTTTATTTGCTCTTCATCTGTTGACTTCTCAAGTTGCATAAGCATATCTTGTGTTACATAGCGTTCAATTGCCTGTCTGGCGCAGGTGCTTTTCGAGTGTTCATTTACTTCTTTTGCATGATGGACAACTCCATCACTTGATGAGGATAGAAATTCACCATAGCGATCAAGCCATTTGTAATGAATATACCCGAAATAAGAAAGACATACCTTGAAGTGTTCAACAAGACTTTTGCCCCGCGCTGACATTGTCTTCATGCCAGGCCACCATCGGTGGTGGGCAAACAATTCATCTACATATACCCACTTGAAGTTAGCTGCCGCAGTCCTCACCCAATATTCATAATCCATGCAATAGGTAAAACTCTCCGAAGGCCCACCAATTGCTTCAAATACTTTCCTGCGCATGAATACGCCAGGTTGAACGATACCAACCTGATATTGAAACAACTCCAGAAGTCGATCCGACTTCTTTTCCACAAATTCTTTGCGAAGAAACTTTCTTTTTTCATCGACAAAGTCTACGTTACCATAAATAACATCTGCATCTTTATTTTTTTCAAAGGCAGCTGCTACCTGAGATAGGATGTTTGTGTTGGGATAATAATCATCTGAATTGAGCCACACCAGGATATCGCCCGATGACTGAGTGTAGCCTTTAACAATTGCATGAGACTGCCCCCTATCAGGCTCATTTAGAAAGCATGCATGCTTGGCAGCTTTTGCAATTTCGATTGAACCGTCTGTTGAGCCTGGATCAACGATGATATGTTCAACCTCAACACCCTTCTGATTGAATACGGATAGAATGTTATCTGGCAAAAACTGCGCTTGATTTAATGAGGGAGTAATGACTGAGAACTTCATGCTCAATGTCTTTTTTGGGGGAGGGTGGTGTTCACTAATGATGATCTGAACTACTAAGTCGTCTTACAGCAAGAAATTCCTTCCTGTTTTGACGCTCTGCTCAGCTCATGAAGAGTTAATGTTCTGAAAGTTGTGTTAATAATAGTCTTAGCTTAAATCTGTTGATGCTCAGCCGTTTGAGAAGTGACAGACATTGTTTTTGCAATCGCGACTGCGACATCCCAATCTTCTGGCTCGTCGATGTCAATTGATTCGTATTTGGGTGTCAAGAACAACGCTGGATCCGTACCAATCCGCGCCTTTGTTTTGGAAAAACTATCAGCCGAAAATATGTAAAGATTAGAGTTCTCTTCGTACCAGGGTGTGAGATCTTGTGTTCGTACAAGATTATTGGGATCGTGGTTGACTGGTGTCCCATCCCGTTCGTAAAAACGGGTTTGGACTCGATCCACTGTGAATAGAGAGTCGTGCTTACAGTTGGCAACACCAAGTTTGTAAGCGTGAATAGCTTTTTCAATCGTTTGTTTATTCAGGATCGGATTTGTCGTATGTGTCATTAGGTAGATATCGGCTGGCACAGCCTTAATGTCGTCGGCGATTACTTTGTTCATGCTGACAAAGTCGCCACAGATATCCTCCGGACGGTCTCGAATTAGGATGCGATCAGTGTCAATCAACCCATTTTGCTTAAGGATATCTCTGGCATCTGTGTTAATGATGATTTGATCGATTTCTTCTACTTCGAGCAAAGTATCCAGTATCCAGCGGAACAGTGGCTTGCCACAAAAGTCCCTGAAGTTTTTACCGCTCACCCGTGCACTATGAGCTTTCATGGGCAGCAAGGCAACAATACGTTCCGGTTTGTTCATGAGGATTTCTGATCTGGGTTTTACCTGGAATTGAGTATGGACCAGAGCTCGGCCCTTCTTATCGGTAGGGTAAAAATAGCTTTCACGCAAAGTCGCAGAAATCTTTCGGCTGAGGCGATTCCCGCTGTAACTCCCCCAGTATTGGGCAAGGCGGTATCGCAAAACATCGGGCCATTGTCGAAGTGGTATTCGCTTTGAGAGAGCATGTTGATAATCCACTGCAACGGCCCTCAAGACATAGCGTATCAAATCGGGTTTTCGGACAACCAGATCGGGCCTGATTTGTTGAAGTGCCAGGGCTTCTCGTTCAAATCTGGTACGAACTTGTGTCCATCTCTCATGGTGATAATGGAATACGGCAGCCTCCGCAATATAACCCACTTTGTGACTGTCAGCCACCATTCGCTGAGCCAGATGCATATCTTCTAAGCCTGTGAGATGCTCATCAAACTTATAGCGCCTCCATATCGACTTTAAAATAGCGCTGTTTGCGTTGTTGCAATAAATACCTTGCTGAGGTACATCGCTTTGTTCTGGAAAATACTTTGCAAAGATTCGGTGTTCGCTCCAATGGGTGTCAGGTCCCCCCATTTGCCTGCCATAACTGTAAGCAACAATGCCCTCCGCCAAAGGCGCAATGAGCCGCTGCAACCAACTGCCATGGCAGGGCACACAATGCCCACTGATCATCACCAGAAACTCTCCGTTTGCAGCTTCACAGCCGCGATTCAGACTTCTTCCAAATGAGAACTCCTCCTTTGCGATTCGGAGGATGCGACAGCCATACGCATGGGCTATTTCAAGGGTTCCATCGGTAGAACCTGAGTCTACAAGTATTACTTCAATGCGGAATTCAGACCTCTGCGCATTAATTCCCTCCAGTAATTGTGGAAGATAGCGCGCCTCATTCAGGGTGCGGATGATAATGCTCGCCTGGATTGATCTCATAGCTTGATAGCAGCCGGGTCCATCTCGAGCTGGAACGGCCAATCCTGGGCTTCATAAACAGCCTTAATTTCCTCCGGAGAGGTGCTGTTGATTTCAAACAGATCCCAGTGTACAGGGACCACTTGCTTGATTCCCAGCTCCGCTGCAAGACCAAAGGCCTCCCGAACGCTCATATTGCCGACGATGCCACGTCGACGGCGGAAGTAGTTATCTTCGTTGACGGGCAGCAATGCAGTATCTATCGGCTTAAAATGGGTTAATGTGTTGATAAGTTCTTCACAGACACTGGTGTCACCGGCGACCCATATGCGTCTTCTGAAGCGTTCCAACAGATAGCCAACTGCCCTGGGTTGGCCATCCTGTCCAGCAATGATGCGTGGATGTGCTGCTGGTACCGCTCTCACTTTCATTCCTGATCCCAGATCAGTCCATAAAGGTTCAGCAGACACGATTCGATCAATTGAAATCCCCCAGTCCTTCAATATGCGCCTTACCGGCTCAGGAGCCATGAAGCGCGCCTGCGGTGAGGCTTCAGCAAGAATCGGCAGAGTATGTGGATCGCAGTGGTCCATGTGCTCGTGAGTGATTAGCACCCAATCCACGTCTGTCAGCTGGGCAGGTGTGTAGGGAATAGGCACCTGCCTGACCAGATCAGGTGCATCAAGTTCCTGAACGGAATGGCTCAGGTAGGGATCCACCAGCACACAGGTTTGTTCAGCATCGATCCGGAGACCCGTTTGCCCGAGATGCTGGAAACTGGTTCTTTTCATGTCAGGTGTCAGGCTTGTCATGCGAGAATCATTTCCAGTGAACACTTTTCAAAGATTTTGCATTCGCCTTCGATAGTGCAATCAATAATGCTACGACCAGCGGCTTCATAATTGTATCTTGCGATACGGTAGGCTTCTTCTGACTGCCTCAAGTCTGGATTGTTCCACTCTAAATTCTGAAAATAATCTTCTGTAAAATGATTTGGATCTGGCCCATCTAATACTGTTACATCGTTGGGACTACCCTGGAACCTGTACCGATGGTCCATGCCAACTATGACGACTCTATCAAATCCCATGTAGTAGGCTATTTGCAGCCCTACGTGAGTTACTGTCCATCCTTGGTGTACACCAAGAGCCAAGTCTGTTGAAAAGCCCATTGGTGGCAAATCTGCTTTGATCCAGTAGGACAGGGCATTTTCTTTCGCAATGTTCTTGTCCACTTGTGGGGGCATGAACCTGATACAATTGAGCTTATTTATTTCATTTCTGCTTTGCTCAATTACTTTCTGGTTGACGGCAACGAAGTATTTTGGATATATCCTAAACTTTTTGAAGCCTAGGAAGATCTTGTTTAGCCCCATTATATGTTTTTTGCGGATCAGATTGAAGTCAGTTCGATTGAGGGATGGCCCGTTGCAGATCAACACCAACTCCTCTCCCTTGTGACAATTCTTGAATCGCTGCAATCGATCGGCGATTCGGAGCCAGTTGTGTTCCATCGAGTACTCAGAGCTGGTTCATCGCTGTAGAAGGGTTCAGATCCTGATGTTCCTGCTGTTGGGCATAGAGGGCATAGGTGCTTGCCAGTCCATCGGCCAGCGGAATACGCGCCCGCCAGCCCTCTGCTGCCAGTTGCCCCACATCCAGCTGTTTCTTCGGGGTGCCGTCAGGCTTGCTCGTTTCCCAGAGGATTTCACCTCTATATCCAACCGTGCTGGCAACCAGCTCGGCCAGTTCCCTGATCGTCAGGTCCACTCCGGTGCCCACGTTCAGATGCTGCACCGGATCTTTCGGATCGGGGCTGTAGTGTTCCAGCGCATGCACGCAGGCCTCACCCAGATCATCCGCATGCAGAAACTCCCGCAGCGGTGTGCCCGTACCCCAACATGTGACGCTGGGGCTATTCGCTTCCCTGGCTTCATGAAAGCGGCGGATCAAGGCCGCCATCACGTGGCTGTGGGTGGGGTGGTAGTTGTCGCCGGGCCCATACAGATTGGTGGGCATCAGGCTGATCGCATCGAAGCCGTGCTGGATGCGCAGTGCTTGGCAGAGCTTGATGCCGGCGATCTTCGCGATCGCGTACCACTCGTTCGTGGGCTCAAGCGGCCCGGTGAGTAGATACTCCTCCTTGATCGGCTGCGGACACTCACGGGGATAGATGCAGCTGCTCCCCAGGAACAGCAGCCGCCGGGTGCCGCACCTCCAGGCGCTCTCGATCACGTTGTTCTGGATCTTGAGGTTCTGCAGCAGGAAATCAGCCGGGTAGGTATTGTTCGCGTGAATCCCACCCACCTTCGCTGCCGCCAGCACCACCACTGCAGGCCTGTTCGCCTCGAACCAGGTCTGCACCGCCGCTGCATCTTCCAGATCCAGCTCCTGCCGACTGGCGGTGACGATCTGGTCATAGCCCTTTCGCTGCAGGGCACGGCAGATGGCGCTGCCGGCCATGCCCCGGTGCCCGGCCACGAAGATCCTGTCGCTGGGCTCAATCAGCAGCCCTTCTTCGGGTGCGGCCATCAACCCAGGCCTCCGCGCGCCCGCTTCACAGCATGGGGATTGGTAGGTGGGTTCTCCATCGAACCAACCACGTTGAAGCCCTTCAAGCGCAGCAGGGCCTCCTTCTTGGCCTCCTCCTTGTCGGTGGCCACCATCTCCGCCACCAGCTCCTCCAGCGTGGTGGTAGGAGTCCAGCCCAACTTCTCCTGGGCCCGGGTGGGATCCCCCAGTAGCGTTTCCACCTCCGCCGGGCGGAAGTAGCGCGGATCGATCCGTACCACCACTTCATCGCTGCCGGCCCGGCGGCCCTCCTCTTCGATCCCCTCGCCGCTCCATTCGATGCCGCCCCAGCCCAGCTGGGCGGCGGTGAGCTCGATGAAGCGCCGCACACTCTCCTGGCGGCCCGTGGCGATCACGAAATCTTCCGGGGGGCCCTCCTGCTGCAGCATCCGCCACTGCATCTCCACGTAGTCGCGGGCGTGGCCCCAGTCGCGCAGAGAATCGATGTTGCCCATGAACAGGCAATCATCGAGGCCCGCATCGATCCGCGCCAGGCCGCGGGTGATCTTGCGCGTTACGAAGGTTTCACCGCGCCGTGGGCTTTCGTGGTTGAACAAAATGCCGTTGCAGGCATACATCCCGTAGGCCTCGCGGTAGTTCACCGTGATCCAGTAGGCATAGAGCTTGGCCACCCCATAGGGGCTGCGCGGATAGAACGGCGTGGTTTCTTTCTGGGGGATTTCCTGCACCAGGCCGTAGAGCTCACTGGTGCTGGCCTGATAGATCCTGGTTTTGTCTGTGAGTTCCAGGATTCTCACGGCCTCGAGGATGCGCAGCGTGCCCAGCGCATCGCTGTTGGCGGTGTATTCCGGGCTCTCGAAACTCACCGCCACATGGCTCTGGGCGCCCAGGTTGTAGATCTCATCGGGCTGCACCTGCTGGATGATTCGGATCAAATTGGTGCTATCGGTGAGATCGCCGTAGTGCAGCACCAGGCGGGGATCGCTTTCGTGGGGATCCTGATACAGATGATCGATCCGCTGGGTGTTCAGGCTGCTGGCCCGCCGCTTGATGCCATGAACCACATAGCCCTTCTCCAGCAGGAGCTCAGCGAGGTAGGAACCGTCCTGTCCCGAGATGCCGGTGATCAGTGCGGTTTTGGGCATCGGGGCGGCCTATCTCGGTATCAATTTCAACCATTGCAGAGGCCTGGTTATCCCGCAAGTTTACCAGGAACTATCCGCATCTCCTCGGCCGTCCATGTGAGCGGGCCCACATCGGGCTCGATCCAGATCAGGGCTTCAGCTGGAGCCATTCCAGGCCGGCAAAGCGCTTGAAACCCCGATCGAAGCTCACCAACCGACAGCCATTGGCGATGGCCAGGGCGGCCAGATAGGCGTCAGTGCAGTGCCTTGCGGGTAGTTCGGTGCTGCAGAGGATGGCGTGGAAGATCTCCCAGCCATCGTGCTCAGGTTCCGCCATCCCCACCCCTGGTTGCGCGCAGAACGCCTTCAGAATCGCTGAGGCTTCTGCTGTGCTTTTCACGGCTGAACCCATCAGCTTGGGTTGGCTCACCAACCGCACCAGCCCCAGCGCTGTGATTTCGCAGAACAGAATGCTCTCGCTGGCCTGCTGCTCCCAGTAGCTCACAGCCGGGGCGTGATGCTGATGGGCGGTTGAGGCCAGAGAGACCCAGACATTCAGGTCGGGCAGATCCGCCTGAATGCTCACGGCTCGATCAGCTCGAACAGCCCTGCGTTGCTGAGCTGATCAGGGGAGACCATCAGTGCCCCCTCCAGCCTCGGAAGGTCGAGCGCTGATCGCTGCACCGCTGCCTTCATTGGTGGAGCGGTGCTGAGGCCCTGTTCCACGTAGGCGCGCAGCAGCTGCTTGAGCGTGAGCCGTTCGCTGGCGGCTCGCGCTTTCAACCTCGAGAACAGCGGATCCGGCAGTTCCAGGGTGGTACGCACGACGCTTGCCGATAGATGTGCGCATATTAGTGCGCATCATGCTGAGGTGGTGGCGCACCGTGATCAGCAGCAAAGCGGCCTCTTCAACTCCGTACACCACCAGGGCCTGCACATCGGGTCGAGCCGCCAGCCGCTCCAGACCCTCCTACAGGGCAACGAGATCAAGCCCTGGACCCAGATCCGCAGTGTCTGCCAGAGCCGTGGCTGATCTTCAGCACATCCAGCAATCGGGCACTGGTGGAGTCAAAGGACTTGATCAGGCCTTGTTCCTATGGCTGAGTTGATTATCGGTCGAAGGCTAAGACCCTGTTCGCCAGATGGGCGGCGAAGCCTGAGCCCAGCACCGCCCTGCCGTAGGTGCTGAAGCCTGGAGCGGCCTCAACCGCTTGTTGGCTTTCCTGCAGTGCTCCCAGCCACTCCTCCCCTGTGGGTGGGCTCTCGGCTGCTGCCAGCCCACGCCAGCCCACACCCAGCGCCGACGCCTCTCGCGCCAGCCAGCCCTCCCCGTAGCCCACAGCCGCGGCCGCCTGACCGGCCGCCAGCCGGGCTGAAGCCCAGGTCCAGAGCATGCCGGAGCTGCGCTGCCCGTAGGTGCCTGGGTCGTAGGCCAGCAGGGCCAGGGGGCAGGCCGCCAGCCGTATCAGCATCTCCAGGCGCGGCACCGGCCCTTCCAGCAGCGTGAAGCCCGTGATCTCCTGCCGGGCTCGCTCCAGCAGGGCGCGCTCGCTGGCGGGCAGCGTCTCTCGGCTGTGCAGATGAAAGAGCCAACCCAGCGCGGCAAGGTCCGCTGGAAGGCCCTGCTCCAGCAGCGCCGCCACCACGGCCAGGGCCTCCTGACGCCCCTTGCCGCGTTTGAGATCGCCCCAGTGCAGCAGCACCGCCGCTGTGGGCTCGCCTGCTGGCTGAATTCTGTTGCCACCGGCCCCCACCACCGCTGGATGCAGCTCCCCTGCCGGCAGCCCCGCCGCCGCCAGCAGCGGGGCCAGCAACGCGCCCTGCTGGGCTGAGGGCACACCGATCCAGGGGCGGTGGCCCGCGGCCCGACAGGCCTGCCCCAGTCCCACCAAGGCCAGGCGGCACTGGGCTGTGGCTTGCCCATCACCCGCTGGCCCCTCCAGTGTTTCTCCCGGCGCAAACATCAGTGAAATCGCCACCTGCGCCGGCGGCTGGCGCTGCAACCGGCGGGCCAGCCCCAGCAGCTGGAACGGCAACGCCGTGTGCATCACCCAGGCGGCCACCGGCTCTCCCCTACTGGCCTCCCGCAGCTGGCCCTCAAGCCGCCGGGCCAGATGCAGCGTGCCGGCCACATCCGCCCAGTGGCGGGGGTCTTCGTAGCCGCACTCGCGCAACAGCGGCCGCACTCCCGGTGTCGCCTCCAGCGCCGCATCGGCCCACACCTCCGGCCGCCAGCCGGCCTCCGCCAGGGCCTCCAGCAAGGCTGCGTTGAGATCGCTGTGATGTCCAACCGGGCTGCTCCAGGCCGGATCCACGATCACCAGGCGCCGTAATTCCATCGCGCCGCCCGCGAAGACGCCCACAATGCCAGCACATCACCGCCCCGCCGGCATGGACTGGCCCACCGCCGCCGAACTGCTGCAGCGCCCCCCAGCAGACCCCGCCACACACCCAGACGCCGCCGCCGCTGAGCTGCGCTGGCTGGGGCGCTTCGGGCGGGTCGAGGCGCTGCGGCAGCGAGCGCCGGCCCTGCGCAGTAGCCCCAGTTGGAACGCCCGCTGGGCCCTGGAGCTGGCGCTGGCCCTGCGGCTGGCCGGCGAAGCGCGCGAGGCCGATGAACGGATCCTTGAGGCCGATCGCCTCGAACCGAATCTGGGCTTGCTGCCCGATCCCTGGGGGCTGTGGCCGGCCCCTGCCGCCTCTGGCCAGCAGCCAGCCCACGCCGGGCTGGCCGGGGAGTTGTTGCAACAACTGCGCACCTGGCGCTGGCTCGATGCCGCAGCCCTGGAGCAGAGCTGGCTTGCCAGTGCCAGCGGTTCCTGGCAGGAGGGCCTCAGTGAGCCGGCCCTCGACCAGCTGGCCCTGCTGCTGCATCACGGCGATGGCCGCAGCGACGCCTTCAGGCCACTCCTGATTCAGTTGGTTGGCGACGCCGAAATGGCCGCTCACCCCGCCGCCGCTGCTGGCTTCTGGGCGTTCGTGGCCGATGCCGACCCCTCCTGGGACTACGCCGTGATCAAGGCGGCCGATCAGGCCCTGCAGCGCGGCCAGCAGCAGCGCTGTGCGGCCTGGCTGCACGAACCCTCGGGAGCACTGGCCGCCAACCCCTGGTGCCACGACCTGGCCGCTCGCCTTGCCCTGGCAGACAATCGCATCAGCGAGGCGCTGCAGCACTGGGGCGAGGCGATCGCCCGCTGCAGTAACGACGGTGCTGCGGGCCAGCCCGAGTTGGTGGAGGTCTTCCGCCAGCGCCGCCGCGAAGCCCGCCGCGGACCGGCCGTGCTCCACGCCCGTGCCCTGCTGCAGCGGGGTGAAGCCGCCCAGGCCCGCGAGCTGCTGCTGCACTTGGTGGAGCAGGATCCCCAGTGGCAACCCCTGCGCGCCCTGCTGGCCCAGACGGAACGCGCAGCCGTTTCAGCAGAGCCAGCCGGACCCATCAACCCCGCTGAGCCGGAGGCCCAGCTGAGGCACTTCCAGGCTTTTCTGGCGCGGATCGCGACCCAGCATGATCTGCCGCTGGCGGCCCTTGAATCAACCCCCGCCGGCACGCTCGACAGCCAGCGCCAACGCCTTGAAGCGTTTGCGGCCAGCCTGGTGCTGGCAGAAGGCCAGCTCGCCCTGCGCAGCTGATCAGCCGCGGGCTTCCAGCTGTTCCAGCAGCGACGCGATCAGGCCTTCGGCCAGCTCGGCCTCCTGCCCGTACCGATCCAGTAACCCCTGCTGTTCTTGATGGGCGAGAAAATAAAACTCCAACTCTTCCTGCACCTGCTGGAGCTGCAGCAGATTCAGCTCCGCCTGGTCCTTCGCCTCCTCCAGTTCCTGCTTCAAGGCCTCGAGTTGGTACTGCAGGCGCGTGTCGTTCAGCAGCTCGGTGTCTTCCGCTCCCATAGACCGCTGGCTTTGGCCGTAGGTTAAGCGCCATCGCCAGCGATTCTGTGCCCGCCGGCCACTCGCCCCTGCAGAGCCGCCTGCAACCGCATCTCGAGCTGAACGCGTTCCGCCAGCTCTCCCCCTTCCTGGCCCATCTGCAGCAGCGCCCCCAGCACGCCCGGCGCATTCAGGACAGCCTGCGCTTGATGGCTCTGCACGGCATCCTCGATCCGCTCAGCGATCAACCCATCGCCCCCGAGACCCTGCAGGTGGTGGTGCCCAACGTGCGCGAGAGCCTCAGCCATGCCGGCCTCGTCTCGCGCCAGCGGGCCGTGCTGCTGGTGATCCGCCAGCTTCTGATCGATGGCGAGCTCCCCGAACCGAGCCAGCTGCGCGTCTATTGCCCGGAAGCGGTCACCGCTTTTGCCGAGCTGCTGCGCGCGCGCTTCTCTCAGTTCACCGGCAGTGAATATCTGCCTGATGCCAGCGATCCGCGCCGCCAGCAGATCCGCCACGAAGACCTCTGCGCTCTCAGCTTCGCCAGCGACAGCTTCGATCTGCTGATCTGCAACGAAGTTCTCGAGCACGTCTACGACCTCCAGGCCTCCCTGCGCCAGTGCCTGCGGGTGCTGGCCCCTGGCGGTGCCTTTGTGGGCACCCTTCCCTTCGCCTACGGCCAGCAGCAGAGTGTGATCAAGGCCCATCACCGCGGCGATGGCCTCGATCCTGAGCTGATCGGCAGCGCCGAAATCCACGGCAACCCGATCGAGCAATCCGCCGGCAGCCTCGTTTATCAGATCCCCGGCTGGGAGCTGCTCGATCAACTCAAGGCGATCGGTTTTCGTGATCCCGCCATGCAGGCCGTCCATTCCACAAGCTACGGCGTGGTGAGCGCTGACATCCCCGAGATCCTGGTGCTGGTGGCGCGCAAGCCCTGAGGTTCAGGTCGCCTCGCACCAGCGATCGGCCTGGCGCCGGGTCTCCCGCCAGGGGGTGGCTCCAGCCGCCTCCACCCCGAACAGGCGCGCCATCGGCAGGCCGCTGCTCAGCCCCCGCACACCAAACCGCTGCCGCGTGGCCCACAGCAGCGGTAAGCGGTAAGCGCCGCAGTCGGCCAGCAGCAGCTCGAAGGGGCGCTGGCGATAGAGCTGCTCCACCTCCAGCAGCAATCCCTCCAGGCTCTGCTCGAAGCCCAGGCCCGGCCGGTGCGGATGGCGGCTGCGCGGCGGCGTTAGCACCCGCAGCCCAAAAGCCTCCACGGCCAGGTCATTGAACAGCTCGAAGCAGCGGCCACTGCGGTGTTGTTCGGCCACCTGCTCGGTGTGCGGCCCCACGTAGAGCACCTCCCGGCCTCCCATCAGGCTGTAGATCTCCAGCGGATCCGGTGGCCGATGCAGCTGTGGCGGCCGGCCGCCCTGCACCGCCAGGCTCTGGGCCACGGGCAGGAACAGACCGAGCGTGTGGGCAGAATCGCACCAGAGCGCCCCGGCCATCAGCCCACCGAGTGTCCGTTGGGTCCAGACCTGGAAGCTCTCCAGCGGGGCGTGGCTGCTGGCGTAGAAGCCGCCTTGCGCATGCAAACGCCGCAAACTGCTCAGCGGCTCGATCGGGTTTGCTTCCTCCTCGGGCTCTTGGGGATTCCAGAAATCGGTGTTGTGGTGGTCGCGGCGCAAACGTGCCAGCGCCGGCTCCACCGCCTCCGGCTGCAGCAACCCCACCTGCAGCGCTGCGAGCTCAACGGGATCCAGCTGCACCACCAGGGCCTGGTCTCCCAGGCGCAGGGCCGGCAGGGAGGAGCCCAGCCGTTCGGCCTGCACCAGCGACGGCCCCACCAGCCGGTGCCACAGCGCCGGGGCTTCCGCCAGTGCCGGGAAATGGGAAAGGGGCACCTGCTCGCCGCTTCGCCAAAGCTGTTGCAAGGAGTGGTACAGGCTCGATTCCGGCTCCAGCAGCTGCAGCGGCGTCTCCCCGGCCAGGTCGTGCAGGGGGCCCAGCAGGCTGGCGAACGCGTCCTCCAGTCCGCCTGGATCCGCCTCGATCAGGTGCTCCAGATTCACAGCCAGCTTCTGGCCCTGTCGCACCAACGTCGTGGCGCCGGGCAGGTAAGCCAGCTCAAGCTGCAGCGCTGTGCCCACCCACTCGCCCAGATCGGGCGCCATCACCTCCACCGCGCTCAGCGGCAGGGTGGATTCAGCAACGGGAGCAGTAACCCGCAGCCGTTGGGCCTGGGCCTGCAGCCGCTGCCGCAGTGGGTCCAGCACCACGGCCCGCTTCTCGCTCAGCCGGGTCGCCAGCCGAGCCACCAGCCCTTCAAGGATCTCGATCTCCGCTGTTGCAACCTCCGGCAGGGCCTCCAGGCGATCGAGTTCCAGGGCCAACGTCTCCAGGATCGCCTTGAGAACCCAGCTGGGCCTGGGATCCAGCAGTTCCAGCAAGCGGGTGAGCAGCACCAGGCAGCGCATCCCCGCTGCAGCCGTCTGGCCCACCAGCGCCTGCCAGAGCAAGCCACCGTCCTGAGCCAGCTGTAACTCCAGCACCCCCATCCAGTGCGCTGGCTCGAAGGGGCGCTCGTGCAGATCAGCCAGCAACGCGTAGAGCTGCCAGGCCCACTCGGCTCGCTCCTCTGCCGGTGCCGCACCCTCGCCGGGGCTGCAGATCAGTGGGTGGACGGTCGCTGCCAGCGCCTGAACCAGTTCCCCGTAGGCCTCCCAGAACGCTGGCGCCTGCTCCGGCACCAGCCGCACCAGCTCCACCACCACCCGGCCTGTCTCCCGGCAGCGCTCCAGCGCCAGCAACCAGGCCTGGGCCGCCAACGAGCGTTCGCAACCTTCGCGGCAGGCGGTGGCCAGGGCCGACAGCAGCCGGGGCCGGCGCCCATCCCCAGCGCCCGTGTGCTGCAGAAAGGCGATCCACAACAGCCGCCGTGCCTCCGCCTCCAGAGGCAGCTCCAGGGCCGTCTCGAGCGGCAGGCACACCAGCACCGGCTCGGGCGGAGGGCTGCCGGTGCTTGAACTCACGCTGCCAGGTTCAAGGGAGCTTCATTATGAGCGCCCCGGCCCGGTCGGTATCCCATGGTTCCTTCCACCCTTCACGACCTGCGTCGGGGCTCCTATCTGGGCCGGCTTGAATGTCTTGATGCGGAGGTGGGGCTGGTGGGCTGGGCCACCAGGCTGCCCAACGGCGATGGCCCGTCGCCGCCCCTGGAGATCCAGCTCGAGCTGGACGATCTGCTTAATCCAGCCGGTTCGATCTCTCTCGGCAGTGTGCGGGCTGAAGCCAGCCGCCCCGACCTGCGCGCCCAAGGCATCGAGGCCGATTGCGGCTTCAGCTTCCGGGGGATCGCCGGCCTCGAACTGCCACCCTGCAGCCATGGCCTGGTGTTGCGCGTCTTCTTCGATGCCGCCGACCGCACCGAACTGCCCGGCAGCCCGGTGCGGCTCGACGCCGAGCGCCACGAGGTGCTGCAGCAGATCTGCCGCGGCGGTAGCCACGGACGGGCCCGGCTCGGACCGCTGGAGGGAACCGTGGCCACGGGCTGGGCGCTGGGGGCTGAGCCGGTGCAGCTGCGCGTCGACCACGGCGACCCGCTCACGATTGAGCCGCCCCAGCCGCCCCCCGGCCTCGATTGGCCCTTCCGTTTGCCGTTGCCCGCCCACGTCTGCGATGGCAACGCCCATCACCTCCAGCTCGAAACCGCTGCCGGAGAGCGGCTCGACGAAAGCTTCGAGCTCGTTCCCTTTCAGCTCACCCCCTGGGGCGCCCTCCAGGAGCACGGCCGCCCGCCCTTCCCTGATCAACTCTCACCGCTGGCGCGGGAGCACTACCGCAGCCTCCACACCTGGTTGAGCTGGGCCGATGCCGACGGCACCCCCCTGCCGGCCGATCTACCCCTGCTGCAACGCCTGCTCTCCGGCCCCGCCGAGCTGGGCGGCGATCCCAGCGGCGGTACCGAGCCGGGGCCCGACGGCAGCGCCGTTCCCCGTCAGCCGCTGCGCTTGCCGCTGGCCGACGAGCCGCTGGTGTCGATCGTGATCCCGGTGCATGGCCATTACGCCATCACCAGGCGCTGTCTCGCCGCCCTGGCCTATGCGCCCACCCGGGTTGCCTTCGAGGTGGTCGTCATCGACGACGGCTCACCTGACGGCAGCGCTGACTGGCTCCTGCAGGAGGCTCCGGGCGTTCGTGTCGAACGTCACCCGTTTGCCCGCGGCTTCAATCAGGCCTGCTGCACAGGGGTTGCCGCTGCTCGCGGCGCCTACGTGGTGCTGCTCAACAACGACACCGAGCCCTGCGCCCGCTGGCTGGAGGAACTGCTCGATCCCTTTGATCGCTGGCCCGATACGGGTCTGGTGGGGGCCCAGTTGATCCATCCCGATGGACGCCTCCAGGAAGCCGGCGGCATTGTCTGGGGCAACGGCGAGCCCTGGAACTACGGCCGCGGCGGCAACCCCTACGACCCCCGCTACGCCTATGCCCGCCAGATCGATTACGCCAGCGGCGCCGCCCTGGCCATCCGCCGCAGCCTCTGGAACGCGGTGGGTGGCTTCAGCCCCGAATTCTCACCGGCCTACTTCGAGGACACCGATCTGGCCTTCAAGGTGCGCCAGGCCGGCTTCAGCGTGCGCTACGCGCCGCTGGCCCGCATCGTCCATCACGAAGGCGTCAGCAACGGCACCGAAGCCGAAACCGAGAGCGGGCTCAAGCGCTATCAGGTTCTTCACGCCCCCCTTTTCCGCAGCAAGTGGGCCCACGCCTTCGAGGGCAGCAGCGAGCCCGACTTCCACGAAGCCCATCGCCTCAAAGACCGGGGCATCACCGGCCGGGCCCTGTTCATCGACCACGAAACGCCACGACCCGATCGAGACGCCGGCAGCTATGCCGCCGTGGTGGAGATGGAGCTGGTGCAGGCCCTTGGCTGGAAAGTCAGCTTTTTCCCCTCCAACCTCGCCTGGCTCGGGGCCTACAGCGAAGACCTGCAGCGCCGGGGGATCGAGGTGCTGCACGCCCCCTTCGTGCTCTCGCTCGATCAGCTGCTGCGTGAGCGCGGTGAGGAGTTCGAGCTCATCTACCTCACCCGTTACACCGTGGCCACGGCCGCCCTTCCGCTGATCAGCCAGCACGCCCCCCAGGCGCGGCGGCTGTTCTGCAATGCCGATCTCCACCATCTGCGCCAGTTGCGCGCCACCCGCGCCGCGGGGCTTCAAGGCGAGGAGGAACAACGGGCGCTCGCCGCCGTTCAGGAGGTGCGGCGCCAGGAGAACGCCACCATGCGCCAGATGGATCTCACCTTCAGCTACTCAGAGGTGGAGCGGGCGGTGATCGAATCCGAAAGCCTCGGTGAGGTGGCCACGGCGCCCTGTCCGTGGGTGGTGGAGGGGCCCGAGGCGCCGGCCCCGCTCCACGAGCGCCGTGGCCTCGCCTTCCTCGGCAGCTACAACCACCCCCCCAACCGCGATGCCGTGCACGCCTTCCTCGAGCAGGTGTGGCCCGAGCTGCGGCAGCGTTCACCCGAGCTTGAGCTCCATCTCTATGGCAGCCAGCTCGGCGCCGATCTCGCCCAGGCCTGGGGGGCCGTGCCCGGCGTGGTGGTGGCGGGCTGGGTGGCGGATCCAGCCAGCGTCTATGCCCGCCATCGCCTCTTCGTGGCCCCGCTGCGCTCCGGCGCCGGCATCAAGGGCAAGGTGGTGGCCGCCGCCGCCCATGGCCTCCCCCAGGTGCTCAGCCCCCTGGCGGCGGAAGCCACCGGCCTGAGGGATGGACAGGAAGTGGTCATCGCCAACAGTCCTGATCAGTGGATTGGGGCCATCCTGGAGCTCACTTCCAACGATGACGCCTGGCGGGCCATGAGCGCCGCCGCCCACACCTATGCCGCCCAGACCTGGAGCCGCAGCCGCGGTCTCCGCTTGATGGCCGAAGCCCTCCAGCGCCTGGATCTTCCCGTTTCTCTTCCCTCCAATTAAGACTTGCCAGCTAAGCCATGAATGCCCCTGCTGCCCCATCTCCAGAACAGCCGGTACGCACCACGATGCGAGAGCCGCTGTCGGGTCTGCCCGAGAAGGCCGAGGTGGAGATCGCCCCTGGCCGGCCCTGGCTCTCGGTGAATGAAACCAACGCCCTGGCACGCCGCCATGGCCTCGGCCCCGCCCTCGCCCAGGCCTGGGTGCTTGAGCAGCTGCTGGAGGCGATCCCTCTGCCCGAGGCGGAGGAAAAAACGCTGATGCGAACCTTCCTGGAGCGTCTGGGCGTCAAGGACGACTCCGCCGTGGCCGGCTGGCTGGAAGCCCAGCGCCTCAGCTTCGACGACCTGCGGGCCCTCGCCACCAAGCCGCGCCGGCTGGAGGTCTTCCGTCAGCAGCGCTGGGGTGATGAGGCC
>Ga0075124_10000073_pt1 | contig 44452 bp, 41 predicted proteins | sample AntAceMetag02UKS_FD_69809 | JGI IMG/M metagenome (GOLD analysis project Ga0075124, IMG submission 69809) | Saline lake microbial communities from Ace Lake, Antarctica - Antarctic Ace Lake Metagenome 02UKS | ecosystem: Environmental > Aquatic > Non-marine Saline and Alkaline > Saline | place... | reverse complement strand
TCACTCTGCCAGCGATAATCGCATTATTGGATTTAATATTAGCCTCAATAATACCTCCTTCCATCAAATAAACATCACTTTGGGTTTCCATTGAACCAATAAGCTCGCCCTTGACAACGACATTACCAACGGCATTAAAAGTACCTTCAACTTTTACTCCCGCGCCGATTATTGTCTCAGCTTCTTCGGGTTTAATTTTTAGATCTTTTCCGAACATAAAATAAAATTATTTATAATTTATTAATATATAATTTATATTTTACACAATATAATTAGATTGGTCAATTAGCCCACCTACGTCTATATATAGCTTTGGCGAGTGAACTTGACTAAAATACCTAAATGATTAAAATAAAAATATGGAAACAGAAAATAAAAATGTTCAAAAATTTTTGAAGCATGATTTGAAAAGGGTAGCGATCCTAGTTACAATCATTTTAGTTATCTTAATCGCGACTAGCTTGATAGAAAACCAGACTAACGTTCTAAGCAAAATAAGCGAATTTTTATTGTGAGTGCCCCTGTAGTTCCATCCCTGCCTAGTCCGCCGAAGTAGCTCCGGCCATGAAGGTCGGGCGCTCAATTTATAATTTAGCTTCAAGAATACAGGCATTAATATTAAAACATCTACTTGCGCATCGAAGCGTAGTTGTGCCCCTGTAGTTCAACGGATAGAACAAGAGATTCCTAATTTCTAGACACAGGTTCAACTCCTGTCAGGGGTATTAGTTTAGAACACACAAGATAAGTCAAAATTCCCTTATGGGTTTAAAACGCAAATTTTATTATCTAATTTATTACTTCCATATTCTACAACAATCTTCTTGTCGTTATCGCAAGCATCTGAGTAACGAACAGTTAAACGGGCGGCCTCTTGGATGTTTTTTTCTGTTTTATCTCCAATTAAAAGCGTAATAGGGCTAGGAAAATCAGGACAAGTAAAAAAATAATCGTTTGATGATTTTAATTTTAACAATTTTTTATTCTCGTCTTCGTTTCTCCCTACTATTATTTTAGCGTTTTGAAAAACAAAATAACGGCCAAATTTCAATAAAGACACTTCTCTAAGTGTTATTTCTTTTTTATAATTCCAAAAATCTTTTAATTTTTCGGCATATTTTTTCTCAGTCAAAAGACAACCGCCAGCCGGAGTAGAATAAGTAGTAATTCTATATTTCTGAGCCAAAGCTAATTGTTCTTTCCTAGAACGACCACTAATACTCAATAATTTTTCTCTATCTACCCAACCCTCTTTTTCTGGTTTAGTTTCGTCAAGTAATCTGGCAGACAATGGACGCAAAAGCAAATCGCTTAAATCAGAATCTTTAGCGGTTAGTTCTAAAGAGTGACGATGCTGAGACATAGGACGTTGTCCAAGGACCTCTCCTGTAAAAACAAAATTAGCTTTAGTTTTCTCCATAAAAAATTTTGCTTTCTTAAACATAAATATCCGACAATCGATACATGGATTAACGGCCGAACCATAACCATACCTTGGAGACCTAATCATCTTTAGGTAATCCTTTTTCAGGTTTATTATATGTAAAGGAACTCCCAATTTTTTAGCGCCTGCCCGAGCAACTGATTTATTTTTGACAGAAAAAAATGGCGAATCAAAAATTAATGCCGTCACTACGATTCCTTGGTCAACAATTAATTTTGTAGCTAAAATTGAGTCTAATCCTCCAGAAAAAAGCCCAACTGCTTTTATTTTTTTCTTTGAAATCATAACAAACAGTATAACATAAATAATAAGTGTTTACTAAAATTGAATATTAATGTAAAATTAAATCGTTTGAATATTAGATATTGAAATTTGGGATTTGTTTGTATCTTGTTTCTTGACTTATTGTAATTTATGTTGGATTTGAAATTTATTCTTCAAAACCGTAAACTAATAGAAGAAAATTGTGAAAAACGCAATCTACGCGTTAATTTTGATTTAATAGAAAAATTAGCAAAGAAAAGATCATCAACACTACAACTAACCGAAAAATTAAGAGCAGAAGTAAATCAAATCAGCAAACAAGTTGGAAAAAGGGGACGAAATAAAGAATTGATATTAAGGGCTCAAAACATAAAGGAAAAATTGAGAATAGAACAAAAAAACAATATAGGCATTAACGATAAACTGAAGGAAGAACTATACAAAATACCCAACCTAATACACCCCGAAACACCTATCGGAAAAATCGATGAAGATAACAAAGAAATAGAAAAGATTGGAAAAATTCCCGATTTTAAATTTAAACCCAAAAATCACTTAGAAATAGGTGAAAATCTAGATATTATTGATTTTGAGACTGGAGCCAAGACAACTGGAAGTAAATTTTACTTTCTTAAAAACGAAGGATTAATGTTAGATATGGCTCTTAGTCAATATGCGTTAGAAATTATTAGAAAAGAGAATTTCGATATTTTTCTTACCCCTGATTTAGCTAAAATTGACATTATTGAAAAACTAGGCTTTGTGCCACGAGGCCCAGAAACACAAATATACAAAATAGAAAATAATAATTTAGGACTTATTGGAACAGCTGAAATAACATTAGGGGGAGCGTTAAGTGATAAAATTATACCGATTAAAGAATTGCCTATAAAGTTAGCAGGTTTTTCACATTGCTTTAGAACTGAAGCTGGAGCTTATGGAAAGGTGTCAAGAGGGCTCTATAGGGTTCATCAATTTAACAAAACAGAGATGTTTATATTCTGTCTCCCTGAACAATCAAACGAAACATTAGACTATCTTGTAAAAATTGAAAAAAAGATATTTCAAGGATTAGGGATACCTTTAAGAATTGTTGATTGCTGTTCTGGCGATTTAGGCGCGCCAGCCTATAGAAAATTTGACCTGGAGGCATGGATGCCAGGTGAAGAAAAATGGGGAGAAATTACTAGCGCCTCAAATTGTACTGATTTTCAAGCTCGCCGACTTAACATTAGATTTAAAGACAAAAACAATAAAATTAATTTTGTTCATACCTTAAACGCTACTGGTTTAGCGACCAGCCGAGCGATAATTGCTATATTAGAAAATTTTCAACAAGAAGATGGGTCAGTTTTAATCCCTAAACCTTTACAGAAATGGATGGGAGTAAAAAAGATAGTAGCGACAAAAAAGTAAAAAATAAAGTAAAAAAAATAAATATTTAAAAAATGACCAATCTGGTCATTTTTTTTAACATAAATATACAATTATGTTCACGGTAGAACAGCGAATGTTCTTTGTAGAACAATTTGGCTATAAAGGCTTATTTAAGCGATAAAACGCCTAAAAAATGACGAAAAAATGACACATAAACAAGGTTTAGAAACACATATTGCGACACATAGATAGAAATTAACAACAAAATAATGTCGTAAACACAAATTAGCCCTTATTAGAGAGCTAATTAAGTGTCGTAATATCAACATTTAGCTACACCCTTTGGTTGTCGCTAAATATTAAGCATATTTTTAGCTACAATTTTATATAATACTCTTATAAATTTCCAATGTTTCTTGAGCACATTTCTGCCAAGAAAACTTTTTTATTCTTTTATAACCTTTTTTAATCAATTTATCTCTTAATTCTTTATTATTTAATGGCTCTAAAATAGCCTTGACCATCTCCTCTGTGTTTTGGGGATTAAAATATAAAGCTGCATCACCATATATCTCTGGCAAACAAGAGCTGTCAGAAGAGACAACAGGTAAACCATTTTTCATAGCTTCTAGTCCTGGCAAGCCAAAGCCTTCACACAAAGAAGGAAAAACATAAATTAAGGCATTTTGATATAATTGTTTTAACTCTCTATCCGAGACTCTCCCTGCAAAAATAACATTTTTCTCTATTCCCATTTCTTTACATAAAGTTTGAAAAGATTTATAGAAGTCATCTATTTCACCCACTAGAACTAATTCTAATGATGGTTCTAAAGACAAAATTGTCTTAAACGCCTTAATTAAATGCTCAAGATTTTTGTGAGGAAAAGCATTACCCACATAGAGCAAATATGGTTTTTTAGATTTAATTTGACTCATAAGTAACAAAAATTTTATCGGGATTGATCTTATAATATTTAATAATTTCTTGTTTACTAAAGTTTGAAACTGTGATAATTTTTTTAGACCTTTTAACTGCTAACCTAATTACAATAGAATAAGCCAACTTTTTAAAATAAAACGCTGGATGAGATAATCTAGAACTATCTTGAGAGCTTTTTTGATGAATTAGGTCATGAATAGTAACAATAAATTTTCCAAAATAGAGAATAGGAACATTAAAATGTAAAAAATGTACTAAATTTAGACGAAACTTATACAATTTGAAAGGGAAACAAATTTGTTCTTTAAAAGAATACCACCTATAATTAGCTAAAATCTTATGAAACCTCTTGTTCTTGGGCTGATATAAATCAAAATTTTCCTGACGCAAAAAAATAAAATATTCATTCTCATTGTCAATCTTTTCTAAATTAGCTATTAATTGTTGAGTATATCGCCCTATGCCTTTACCGCCACTTGGCCCATAAAAGCGAGCGTCAATACCAATTCTCATAACACTCTAATTAAAACAATTAAATAAACGCGAATTTCCAAAAAAAACAAAAGAAGCGAAGTCGCGTCCTCAGCTTTGCTGAGGTTTGGGGACGAGCATCAATGCCTATTCGCATATCAATTTTTGATATTAGTAAAAATAAATATTTCTCTGTGGACAAATTGGTCTGACCTAGAATAGATAATGGAACCTCTTTGTGTCCCATCAGCAAATGGTTGTATTTCCCAACCCATTCTTTTTAATTCTTCCAAAATTGGTAAAAAATGCAAATCTCTATGAGAAGAGAGGAAAGCGGGGAAAATGATACAAATTCTTCCTTGGATTTTTAAAATCTTTTCAAATTCTTTAAAAGAAGCAATATATAAATTAGATATTTTTCTAACTTCTGATTGCCAATCCTTGATTTTTAAAGGACCCAAATAGGGCTCAGTAACAATCAAATCAACACTAGAATGCTCTATTTTTTGAGAAATTTTCCTTACGTCTGATTGGAAAATGTTTGCTTGAAATTTGGCTCCTAAAGCAGCAAACCATTCTAAATTTTCTTTTGTTCCGTCTACTACTTTCTTATCATCATCGCTTCCAATTAAATTAAAATAGCCCAGTTCAGCGGCTTCCTGAAGAATGGTTCCAAAACCGCAAAAGGGATCCAAGATAACCTGAGAATTATCCTTCTTTTTGTCGGCTAAATTTAACATTATTTTGGCTAATCTAAGAGGAATCATACCTCTCTCAATGTCTCTGACCGGCCTTTTAAAATCACGAATCTCATAGGCCCTAAAATCTTGACAACTCAAGGTTTGCCCCCAAAAAACTTTTCCAGAATCAAATAAAAAAACAAGCTCAAAGCCATTTTTCAAAAGCTTATTTCTTCTAATGATAACTGAAGACAATATCCTCTTTTTTGAACTAACCCAACGCGATGATAATCCTTGTATTTTTAATTTATTCTTTAATTTAAGAGCTAAAAGGTTCATTTGACGCATAAAAATACCAAAATTCAAAAGTTTGGGTCTTAAATTATATAAGCTAAAGCCAAAATAAATCTTTGAATTATTTAGGTTAGAACAAATTTTATCTACTACACTGAGAAGTGTTGGAAAAGAAATTTTACTGCCTTTGCTCTCTTTAATTATTTTCCCTATCTTGATAGTTCCTCCCAATCTTTTCTGCATTAAATTCAAATCTATTTTTTCTTTTGTTTCTATAATACAAACTTCAAATGATGTATTTTTAATTACAAAATTTGTCAAAGGCGACAAAACGCTTTTGATTTCAGTTAACGACAATTTTGGTTGATGTCCTAAAGCAAAAAAATATTTCATCTGTTATTATTTTAGCATTAATTGCTTTAAATATCAAAGCATTAATTTATCCCCATGCCTACATATAGGTGTGGGGGCTTGCCCATTTTTTTTATAATGCTATTATTAAATATAGTAAATAACTATAAATAAATTAATCTCATGTACGAATTACTATACATTGTTCCTAGTCCTTTTAGTGAAAAAGATTTGCCTGAAATTTCTAAAAAAGTAGAAAAAATAATTATTGATTTGAAAGGCAAAATTATTGAACGTAAAGAATTAGGAAACAAAAAATTGGCTTACCCAATAAAACAAATCTACAAAGGTTTCTATTTTCTAATAAATCTTGAAATAGATACTGATAATTTACCTAAATTAAACGAAAAATTAAGATTAACTCCTGAAATTTTGCGACATATGATTGTTAATGCAATCATTCCTAAGCCAAAGAAAAAAAGAAAAAAAGAAAAAGAAATTCCTAAAATTGAAAGTTTTGAAGATATTAAGAATGTTAAAATTTAAAAAAAATAATTTTATTTAACCCTAATATTATGAACGTTAACAAAGCAATTATTTTAGGCAATTTAACTCGGGACCCTGAGGTTAAAACCATACCATCTGGACAAACAGTTGCGTCTTTTAGTATAGCCACTAATAGATTTTGGACAGATAAAGCTAGCGGAGAAAAGAAAAAAAGCGCTGAATATCATAACGTAATCGCTTGGGGAAGGCTAGCTGAAATTGCTCAACAATTCTTAACCAAAGGAGGTTTAGTCTATATTGAGGGGCGATTACAAACCAGAAATTGGGAAGACCAACAGGGAAACAAAAAATACAGAACCGAAGTTGTTGCTGAAAAAATGCAATTAGGGCCTCGTGGCTCTAGCTCTAATCTTAGTGCTAGTGATGACAAAAAAAATGTTGAAGTACCCGAAGAACACACTTCTTCTCCTGAAGATATAAATGTTGAAGAAATTCCATTTTAAAATATTAATTTATGATAAATAATCAAAAACACTGTTATTTTTGTATTAACAATATTAATGAAATCGACTATAAAGACGTTGACCTCTTAAGACGTTTTATTTCTAACTACGAAAAAATACTTCCCCGCCACAAAAAAGGAACATGTCTTAAGCATCAAAAAAAATTAGCCAAAGCAATTAAAAGAGCTCGTATTATGGCTTTATTGCCTTTCGTTAGAAAATAAAATATAAATATAGAATGGATATAAATAGTTTAAAAAAAACTGGGCTCGTTATTAAGTTAAATAACGAGCCTTATCAAATAGTGTTCTCTCAGCACTCTCGAGCTGCTCGAGGAGGAGCTTTTGTTAGGACGAAACTAAAAAATCTTATCACTGGACAAACTTTAGAAAAAACATTCAATTCTTCTGACAAAATTCAAGAAGCTGATATTCAAAAAGCTAAAGCTAATTTTTTATACTCTAAAAATGACAAATTCTTTTTTATGAACAATAGCACTTATGAACAATTTTTCTTAAATGTTAATTCTCTAGATAATCAAAAAAAATTTTTAAAAGAAGGAGAAGAGGTCAAGGTCCTGTTGTTTGAAAAAAATCCAGTTAATATTGAATTACCACAAAAGGTTAATTTAAGGGTTATTGAATCTCCTCCTAACGTTAAAGGTGATTCCGCTACTTCTCCTAGTAAAAATGTTGTTTTGGAAACTGGATTTACTATTAATGCGCCTGTTTTTATTTCCAAAAATGATATAATAAAAATCAACACAGAAACAGGGGAATATGTAAGTCGCGTTTAATTATTGTTTTTAGCCAACATCCACAGTTATATAATAAAAACCCTAAGCACCTAATCCCCAAGTACCTAATTAACCAATCATATTATGACTCTCAACGAATTTTTTTTAGAAGCCATTAACCTAAAAGCTTCTGATATACATTTAGCAGTAGATATGCCTGTTTTCTTTAGGGTTAACGGTATTCTTCAAAAATCTAAAAAATGGCCAGTTTTAAATAACAATACTCTTTTGAATTTAATTTCTGAAATTATTTCAGAAACACAAAAAAATAATTTACTTAAAAACAAATATTTAGAATTTTCTCACCAAATAAAAAATGAAGTTCGTTTCCGTATTAGCGTCTTTTATGAAAAGGATAATTTGGCGTTTGCTGCGCGATTAATTTGGCCCAAGATACCAACAACCGAAGAAATAAATTTACCCTCAGGAGGAATTAAGTTAGCTGAAATGAAATCTGGTTTAGTCTTAGTAACTGGTCCAACTGGATGTGGTAAATCAACAACATTAGCAGCAATTATTGACTACATTAATAAAAACAGAGAATGTCATATTATCACATTAGAAGATCCAATTGAATTCATTTTTCATGGAAATAAAAGTTTAATTGCTCAAAGAGAATTAGGAAAAGATATGTCATCTTTTAAACTAGCGTTAAAACATATTATGAGGCAAGACCCCGATGTAATATTAGTTAGCGAAATGAGAGATTTAGAAACTATTAGTTTAGCTATTACTTTAGCAGAAACAGGACACTTAGTATTAGCAACCGTCCATACTCCTAGTGCTCCTCAAACTATAGATCGTATTATAGACATCTTTCCTTCTAATCAACAAAAACAAATCAGGCTACAAGTAGCTCTATCGCTCAAAGGGATAATTTCTCAACATCTCCTCCCTAAAATAGGTGGTGGAAGAATAGCTGCTCGGGAAATACTAATTAATACTCCAGCTGTAGCCAATTTAATTAGAGAAAATAAAATAGCTCAAATTAAATCTGTTATGCAAACCAGTTCTAAAGAAGGAATGCAAACTTTAGAAAAAGAATTAAAACAACTTTATCAAAATAAATTAATTACATTAGAAAATGCAATAGCTTACGCTAACTACCCTCAAGAAATACTAAATTAAGGCCCCTGTGGTGAAATGGATATCATTCGACGCTTCGGACGTCGCGTTCCGGGTTCGAATCCTGGCAGGGGCGTTCTGACGAGCCCCCATAGCTTAATGGTAAAGCAGTTGCCTCTTAAGCAATTGACGTAGGTCCGATTCCTACTGGGGGTATTTTTATAAACACAAAAAAAAGAAGGTTGTATTGGAATACAATCTTCTTTTTTATTTTATCTCTTATCTTACAATCTTCTTGAAATCACTTCCAGCTTTAAATTTTGGTACTTTCATAGCAGGAATCTTAAGTGAAGCCCCTGTCTGAGGATTAACTCCCGTTCTAGCCTTTCTGTGACTAATAGAAAAAGTTCCAAAACCAGCAATTGCTACTTTATCACCTTTTTTAAGAGCTTTTTTGATAATGCTAACAAAAGCATTTAAACATCTACCTGCCTCAGCATCAGAAGAAGTCTTTGCTTCAGCAGATATTGCTTTAATTAATTCACCTTTATTCATAAGTCTACATTTTAACATCCATAGGATTTAATCACTATGGAAAACTGATTAAATTATTACGACCTTCTAATTAATTTTTGATTGGCATAATAAGATAAAGATAAGTTTTATCTTTCACTGATTTTATTAAACCTGGAGAATTGTCATTAACTATTTCTAAACTAATTTCTTCATTGGATAAATTATTTAAACCATCAACTAAATACCGATAATTAAAAATAATTTCATTGGAATCGCCGATAATATCCGCATCTAAAACAGCTTCATTTTCCCCTATCTGATTATTAACTGAAGAAATCACTAATTGATTTTTTTTAGGTAAAAATTTTATATTTACATCATTAACCCCTAATTTAGAAAAAAAACTAGCTGATTTAACAATTCTTATAAATTCTTCTCTATTAATTAAAGCTTTAGTTTTAATATTAACAGGAATAGTTTGTTTATAATCTGGATATTTTCCGTTAATCACACGAGATATAATTTCTGTATCTTCATAAACAAATAAAATTTGATTTTCAGATAAATATAACTCAATGTTATTATCTTTATCACTTTTTATTACCTTAGAAACTTCTTGCAATGTTCTTAAAGGAATTATAACATCTCTTTCTTCTTTTAGGTCATTTTTTTCTAAAGGAATAGTTATCTCAGTCAAACGGTAACTGTCTGTGCCAACTATTGTAAGTTCTTTTTTGTTAGCTTTATTTTTAAAAGAAAACAAAGCTCCACTTAATTCCATTCTAACTTCAGAAGATGAAATAGCAAAAATCGTTTTCTCTAAAGCATTTTTTAATTCTTTAGATTTTAACAAACATTTCTTCTTGCTATCTATTTGAGGAATAATCGGAAATTCTTCTGAAGATATTCCTTTAATTTTTGCTTTCTGTTTTTCGGTACTAATAATTAAAATATTTTTACTTACTTCAAATTTTAAAACCTGTTTAGGTAGAAGATTAACATAATTGTTTAAAACTTGAGCTGGGACAGTAAGACTTCCTTCTTTTTCTATCTTAGCTCTAATTTTTATTTCAATTGCTATTTCTAAGTTAGTGCTACTAATTTTAAGTTCTCCTTCTTTGGCAGTTAATAAAATATTATTCAAAATAGGTAAGCTGGTCTTATTAAGACCGGCGATATGACTACTAATATTTAATCCTTCAGTAAGATTTTCTTGTAGACAGGAAAATTTCATAAATTAAAATTATATAATATATTATATATTACTATATATAAATATTTATTTATAGAATTAATAATAAGAGTGTAGAAAAGATATGATAATTTTGTTTTCTAATGATATTTTAGCCCATTTTAAAGAATAAAGGAAGTGGAAAAAGAGGTCAGAACATGGGTAAAAGATGTGTAAAAATTAGGGATAGGGAAAATAAAAAAATACAAATCCACAATTAATCTACATCTTCTTAACGCTTTTTGAAAAATATAAAGGCCAGACAAGGAATTGAAAATAAGCGAAGAGAGACAAAAGAATTAAGAATATAATAGAAATAGTGAAAGTCAAAATAGTGATAATTATTAAATAAAAAGAGGGAGAGATTAAAATTAATAATAAATTTAGAAACAGAGAAATAGGAACTAAAATTCCAGTATAGATTAAAAATATTATCAATCCGAATAGAATTGTTATAACAAACAAAGATAAAGATATTTTGATTATTGAAAACCAATTTTTAAAGAAAAATTTTGTTGATTTCTGAATAGATAAAAAGAGTTTTTCTTTTTTAATAATTATAAAAAAGAGACTGAACTTAGTTATAAAAGCGAAAATCAAGCTTAATAATAAGGTTATTATAATATAACCTATTATTAGCCAATTTGGGAAAGCATTAAAAGCTAAAAAATTTTTAAACAAAACAGGAATATTAAGAAAAACAAGAATAGCGCTTCCAAATAATAAATAAATGATTATTGTTGGTCCTAAGAATTTATGGCTATTCAGAAAGATTTTTTTAAAGGACATTTTAGAACTATTAGAGTTTTGCTTAAAATGTTTAGCCAGAGAGATAACTATAATTTGGGCCATAAGACTTAAATATAAAAACAAGGCAATAGTAGTTAAGATAAAGATATCAGATAAATTGATTTTTTGTAAACTATTATAAATTAAAGTAAGTATACTAGAAACTTCTTTAGATTGGACAATAAAAGGAATTTTGATGTTGTTTGTTGATTCAACCAGATAATTGATTATTTGTCCTGAAACGTTAATGATTATATCTATTTCGTGATTAATAAAGAATATTAAAAAAAATCCTAAAAACCAAAACCGAGGATTTTGACGTACAAAACTAAATGATTCTTTAAAAATTTCTTTTGTTTTAGACATAGAGATATATCAATATTATTTTTTCATGACTTTCATAAATTCATTCTTTTCTAAAGTCTCTTTTTCTAAGAGCAATTTGGCAATTTTTTCTAATTTTTTATCATTTTTAATTAAAACATTCTTTGCTTTTTCATAAGAAAAATTGATAAATTTAGAGATTGCTTGGTCAATTAAATGAGCGGTTTTTTCAGAGAAGTTTCTTTTTTCAGAAATTTCTCTTCCTAAAAAAATCATTTCATGTTTCTCTCCAAAAGTGCGAGGCCCCAATACTTTACACATTCCGTATTCAGTTACTAATTTATTCGCTAAATAAGTTGCTCTTTTTAAGTCGTTAGAAGCTCCAGTAGTTATTTCTTTGAATTTTATTTCTTCGCTCACATAGCCTCCTAATAGTACGGCTATATCGTTGAGAAATTCTGACTTTGAGCGCAACGATTTTTCTTCTGTAGGCATACGAAGGGTGTAGCCAGCTGCTTGGCCACGGGAAATAATAGATATCTTTTGCACCTGGTCACAACCAGGAAGATAATAGCTAACTAAAGCGTGTCCAGCTTCATGGTATGCGACAATTACTTTTTCTTTTTTAGTTAAAATATGACTTTTTCTCTCTGGACCCAAAAGGACTTTCTCGATACTATTTATAATATCTAAGTTATCAATTTTATGTTTATTGTTTTTGGCTGCCAAAATTGCTGCTTCATTTAACAAATTTTCTAAATCTGCTCCACTAAAGCCTGGAGTTCTTTCAGCGATATTTCTAAGATTAACATTTGTTTTTAACGGTTTGTCTTTTATGTGAATTTTAAGAATAGCTTCTCTTTGTCTTATATCTGGCAAATTAAGGATAACTTTCCTGTCAAATCTGCCCGGCCTAAGCAGTGCCGGGTCAAGAATGTCTGGACGATTTGTAGCTGCAATTATTATCAGACCTATATTAGGTTCAAATCCGTCTAATTCTACTAATATTTGATTTAATGTTTGTTCCCTTTCGTCATGTGAGCCACCTACCCCAGCTCCTCTTTGACGGCCAACAGCGTCTAATTCGTCAATAAAAAGGATTGCAGGTAGATTTTTTTTTGCCTTTCTAAATAAATCTCGTACACGTGAAGCTCCAACACCAACAAACATTTCGACGAATTCTGAACCAGATATATGAAAGAATGGAACATTTGCTTCTCCGGCGACGGCTCTAGCGATTAAAGTTTTACCGCATCCAGGAGGTCCTATAAGTAGGACACCTTTAGGAATTTTAGCTCCTAAGGAAATGTACCTTTTTGGTTTTTTAAGAAAATCAACAATTTCATATAATTCTTCTTTGGCCTCTTCTATTCCAGCCACATCTTTAAAAGTGGTTTTCCCCTTTTTGTCTTTAGAATTAATATTTTTGGCTTTACTTTCTCCGAATTTCATAGCTTGCATTCCTGCTCCTTGCATTTTGCGTGTAAAGAAAAATAGCAAAGCAAAAAGCAATAATAAAGGAATAGCGAAGGGCAAAACAATAGTTAAAAGAAAATTTTTGTTTTTTAGATTTTTAACTTTAATATTGATATTCATTAATGTTTCAGGGGGGATATTGTAAATACTTAGTAATTCGCCTAATGATTGACCTTCTTCCTTAAACGAAAGTTGGTTTTCTTCAGTATTTAAAACAATGTTTAATTTATTTTCTTCAACGATTATTTCTTTTACCTCTTTGTTGATAATTTTTTCAGCTAATTGGCTCAAGGTAATTTCTTCACTTTTTATATTTTTGGTGTTAAATAAACTAAAAATACCGGAGATAACCAGTAAAACAATAAAAAAGATTAGAAAATTTTTTAATAGAGATTTCATATTTTATTTTTTTAAGGATAATCCTAGTCTATGATTTTCTGGCTCGATAGAAACAATTTTAAAACTCAGAACATTTCCTATTTGAGCAATTTCAGATATGTTTCTTATTGGTTTTTCAGATAATTCAGAAATATGAGCTAAGCCGTGAATAAGAGGGTCTAATTCAACAAAAAGGCCAAAAGGATTTATTTTTAACACTTTGCCCTTAACCTTTTGTCCTAATTTGTATTTTTTGTTTATATTTAACCAAGGATCATCAATCATTTTTTTTATGGATAATGATATTTTTCCTTGTTCAGTGATATCAATAATTTCAGCTTTAACTTTATCTCCTATTTGGACTACATCTTTAGGGTGGTCTATGCGACGCCACGCAAGTTCAGATATATGAATAAGTCCTTCTTGGCCTTGATCGAAGGTTATAAAAGCTCCAAAATCAACCAATCCGCTTATTTTTCCAATTACCTTATCCCCTGCTTTATATTTATTTTTGATTTCTTTTTCTGGAATTTTGTCTGTATTTTTTTCTGAAACCACTAAGGTATTATTTTTTTCGTCAATAGTTATAATTTTTACGATTATCTCTTGCCCCACAAATCCTTTTAATTTTTCTAAGATTTTGTTTTTGTCGCCTCCTTCTACTCGAGGATAATTTTCGTTTTTTAATTGGGAAACAGGCAGAAATCCTTGTATTTTGCCGTGTTTGACTATTAAGCCACCTTTGTTAGCTGATGTTATTTTAACCTTGATATTTTTTTTGTTTTGTTCTATTTCTTCTAATTTGTTCCAAATCTTTTTATGGCTAGCTGAACGAAAAGAAAGTTCAATTAGACCTTTTTCATTTTCTAATTCAATCACAGTGGCTGAGATTTTATCTCCCTTTTTTAAATTGGAAAAATCTCCAGATTCGTCCAAGAGTTCAATACCACGCACAATTCCTGTGGTTATTCCGTTTATATCTAAATAAATTTCATTTCGACCAATTTCTATAACTTTTCCCTCCACTAATTCATTAAGTTTTGGTAATAATTTTATTATTTGGAAATAATCTTTTTTCTTAACTGGTTCTTGCATAAATTAAATTAATTAGCTTCCGCCAAAGGCGGACCAGCGTTTAGCTGAAGTTGATTTCCGCCAAAGGCGGACCAGCGTTTAGCTGAAGTTGATTAGATATATGATTCTATTTTATCATTAAAGGCAGGATTGTCAATATAAATCATTGGAACATTAGAACATGGGAACATATCGTCTTGACATTTGACATTCATTATTTAATATTTATAATTAAAACACAATAATTTTTATACAATAATATTTAATTTCAAGGTTCTGCGAGTGAAGCGAGCAGGTTCTTATAATTAAAACACAATAATTTTTATACAATAATATTTAATTTCAAGGTTCTGCGAGTGAAGCGAGCAGGTTCTTATAATGTTGATTATGTCTAAGCAAAGAGCTACAAAACAAGGAATAACTTTAGCGTTGTCTGTTTTAATGTTAGGACTTTTTGTTTTTATTACTTATTTCTATTGGGTACCAGACACTTTAATTTCTTTCGCGCCAGATAATGTTTTGTTTTATACTCATTTAAATCTTAATAAACTCCATTATTCTGGACATTTGGTTCAAAAGTGGTTTAGGGCTAATAATGACAGAATAGAAAATATTTTCAATGAATATTCAATCAATCCAGATATTATTAATTCTTTAGAGGAGATAGCTTTATTTATTTTACCAGAAAGTGATTTGGGTCTTAGTCAATTTGGACTAATTCTCAAAAGCAAAGCAGATTTAAAGGATTTACAGATTTTATTAACACCTTCTTATTCTATTCAACAAATATCAGACAAGATTTTTATAGTTTCTTCCCAGATTGATTTAGATAGATTAGGAAATTTAACGCTTTTCCCCAAAGAAAATAGATTTCAGTTTATTAGTCCTTTCAGCAAAGAACCCTCTTTAGCGCAGGGTTATTTTAATTTGAAATCCAAATTTTTCAGATTTAATATTTTATATTCTTCTCTTGAGAATAATAAATTATTTTTTGAAATTGAGAACAAGAATAATCTTGATTGTTCTTTGTTTAACGCCCAACAAAATGATTTTTCTATTTTAAGAAATGTCTTTGATTTTGTTTTTATTTTTCCCCGACAAGAATCTTTTGATGAATTGAAAAATAGGATTAAGATTTATTTGGCATCACAAAAACCAAAGGAACGTAAGGTTATATTGCCCGATAATTCTTTTTTTATAGAATTAGTCGTAGACCCTCAAGATTTTATATTTAAAAAAGAGGGAATAATAGATTATTGGCAGGGATTTCTTGGCCAAAATTTTGAGATTGCTCTTTTTCAGGACCAAAAACGCACTTTTTTTTCTAATAATCACATTTTATTAAAAAAAATTATTTCGATTGAACAGAATGAGGATTTAGTTTCAGCTCTATATTGGGAGATTGATAATTCTTGGTTACAGAGATTGGTTATTAGAGAAACTGAACAAAAAATTAAGGGTTTCTGGGAATTGAAATAGTTTTATTAAGTAGAGTTGTGGATAAGTTAACTTGCCATTTATGTTCCTAGTTATATACTAATATTTAAACTCCTGAGTTTTAGTGAATATAATTAAATAAATAATTAGTTTTTTCAGTCAATAGCTGGCTCTTGCCCGCCTTTGGTTTCTTTAAAGGCGATGTCGGGCGTAGCGCCTTTGGCGGAAATTTTTAGAAATTTTGATACTTCTCTTTGTAGAGTATCAAAAATCTTTTTCTTTTTAATTTATTATGTCTAATATTTTTTTGTCTATTATTAAGGACAAGCTAAAAAAACAACGAGAAAAAATTAAGAAACAGTTAGCGGAAATTTCTAACCGAAGCAAAAGAAAGGGTGGTTATTCTTATGAAGCTAAATTTCCAGAATATGGACGTTCCGAAGACGAAAACGCTAATGAGGTTGCTGATTTTGCGGATAGTATTTCTTTGGGGAAAAGTTTGGAAAATTCTTTGATTGAAGTAGAGTTAGCTTTGAAAAAAATTGCTAATAATCAATATGGCATTTGCGAAATTTGCCGGAAACAAATTAATCGCAAGAGATTAGAAATATTGCCTACTGCTAGATATTGTTTAAGTTGTAAAAAAAACAGAAGAAATGGAGTTTAATATTAACAAGTCTAGGGCATTAATGCTTCACAGAGCTTCTTTTTTTTTATATCTTTTTGTTTTAGACAGGATATTGCGCAAGATTGCTCTAAGGGGTTGGATAAATTTTTTTCCAAATAATAACATCGCTTTTGGAATTCCTTGCCCAAATTTTATTTTATATCCCTTGTTGATATTTATTTTTTATTTTGTGGTCAGTAGTTTAATTTCCGCTTATCAGAAAGAAAATGCTGGAGAATTTTTTGCTTTTGCTTTGATTTTTTTTGGAGCTTTAAGTAATGTGTTGGACAGAATTAATTATTCCTTTATTGTTGATTATTTAAATTTTTTTTCTTGGAGTACTGTTAATTTGGCTGATTTGATGATTTCAACAGGAATTATTATTTTAATTGGTCAGAAAATTTTTGGTCTTCGCTTGATTAAATAATTTAATTTGTTATATTCATGTTATGAAAGAAAAAGGAAATATTAAAAATAAAGATTCCCAAAAGCATAAGCGTTTATCAAAGGGAATTCGTAAATTCATCCGTAAAGAAAAGGCTCGTTTACGCAAAGACATTTCAGATCCAAAGGAACGGCATAAATTAATTAAGAAATTGCATAAAGGATTTATTTCCAATTCTTAATTTTTAAAATTATGAAAAAGGGTGGCGCATTTTTAACTTATTTAATATTTGTAATTTTAATCCTTTTTTTGTATTTTCAGTTTGATTTAGGACAATCAGTAAAAATGGAACCAATCAGCTCAACAGGAAACGTTTCTCCAGAAGAGAAACGTTTTATTATAGAAAAAGGAGATGGCCTCAAAGAGATTACTGCCAAATTAAAAGAACAAGGAATCATTAAAAATGAAATATTTTTTCAGGTCTATACTTTTTTGTCTAACTCGAAAAATAAATTTTTGCCAGGGGAATATGATTTGTTTGAAAAAATATCTTTTAAAAATTTAATTTCTATTTTATCCAATTCTCCTTTAGCAGCGGAAAAAACTATAACTATCATAGAGGGTTGGGATAATAAAAAAATTGCTTTATATTTAGAGGAAAATAATTTAATTAGTCAAGATGATTTTTTTGAAGCGCTAAGTGCCTTAGGCGCTGATAAGGATTTTTTGTCTCTATATAAATTTTTACCCGAGAATATAGACAAATCAAGTTCTTCGGAAATGTTTCAAGGTTATCTTTTTCCAGACACTTATCGTTTTTATCAAGAAACTACAGCTCAGGCAATTATTAAAAAAATGATTGCTAATTTTGCTCAAAAATTAGATGCGGAATTAATGATGGACGCAAGTAAATTAGGAAAAACAATTCCGGAGATTATTACTTTGGCTTCCTTAATAGAGAAAGAAGCAGCGTTAGATCAAGACCGTCGATTAGTGGCTGATATTTTTTGGAATAGAATTAGAGCTAATTGGGCCCTAGAATCTTGCGCTACTATTAATTATATTTTAGGAGAACCAAAAGAAAGATTGAGTTTTGAGGATACTAGAATTCCTTCGGCTTATAATACTTATATTCATGCCGGTTTGCCTCCGGGACCGATTAATAATCCTAGTTTGTCTTCTATTAGAGCGGTTATATATCCTTTGGAAAATAATTATTGTTGTTTTTTGTCTACTCCTGAAGGAAGAATCATTTTTAGCCAAACCATTGAAGAGCACAACAGGAATAAGCAAATATATTTACAATGAAATTTATTCAGAAATTTTGTCATAACTCAATATTAAAATTGAAACATTTTTGGTTGGCAAGGATTTTTCTAAAATTGCCTATCATAAAGAAAAATCTTTATATCAAACAGTTCATTAAATTTATTTTAGTTGGGGCGATTTCTACTTTGATTGATTTTTTTATCTACATCTTTTTAACACGGTTTTTTATTTTTTGGCAAACTCACTATTTGTGGGCAAATTTTATGGCAATGATTGTTGCTTCAATAGTTAATTTTTTAGTTAACAAGAGCTGGACTTTTAAAAATGGCAGAAAGAAGATATTGCGTCAATATATTTATTTTTGCATAGTTTTAGCCGGAGGACTGTTCGTTTATCAATTTCTTTTTAGTTTTTTTGTTGCAACTTTGAATTGGTATGACATTATTGGTAAAGCAATTGCAGCTTTTTTAATAATGTTAATACGTTTTCATTTGCATAAATTTTGGGTTTTTGCATGAATAAGATTAATCACTAATTATTATTTTTTATATTATGATAATACAAGGAGTTAAAATTAAAGAAATCACTCGTCACTTTGATGACCGTGGTTTTTTTTCTGAAATTGTCAAAAAGGGGGAAGAAACATTCAAAGAGATAAAACAGACTAGCTATACTGAAACTTATCCCGGAGTTATTAAAGCTTTTCATTGGCACAATAAACAGTATGACATTTGGTTCCCAATAAAAGGAAGCATTCAGGTAGTTCTTTATGATTTACGAAAGGATTCTCCGACATTTAAACAGACTCAAGTTATCTATGCGGGCGAAGATAAGCCCTTATTGATATTAATACCCCCTCAAGTTGCTCACGGTTATCGTGTTTTGGGGAATAAGAGTGCCGGTCTTTTCTATCATACTAGCGAGGTTTATAATTCTGATAATCCTGATGAAGAAAGAATTGATTTTGATGACAAAAATATTGATTTTAATTGGCAGACGGAAAATAAATAATTTATTTTGATTTAATGGTTATGAAATTATTGGTAACAGGAGGGGCTGGTTTTATCGGCTCTAACTTTATTCATTATATTTTGAAAAAATATCCGCATTACAATGTGGTTAATTTAGATATGTTGACTTATTGTGGAAATCTAGAAAATTTGAAGGAGGTTGAGAATAATCCAAACTATAAATTCGTCAAGGGAGATATTTGCGACCTTGAATTAGTTGATGGATTAGTTAAGGATTGTGATGCCATTGTCCACTATGCTGCCGAAAGCCACGTAGACCGCTCAATTCTGGATTCTACACCATTTATTAAAACAAATATATTCGGAACGGTTAATTTATTAAATGCGGCCTTAAAATATAAAAAAAGATTTCATTATATATCTACGGACGAAGTTTTTGGTAGTTTAGGGTCTACTGGTTATTTTAATGAAAAATCTCCTTATGATCCTCATAGTCCTTATTCCGCATCTAAGGCAGCAAGCGACCATCTGGTTCGTTCTTATTTCTATACACATAAATTGCCAATTACGATTACTAATTGTTCTAATAATTATGGTCCTTATCAATTTCCAGAAAAATTAATTCCTCTCTTTGTAACCAATCTTTTAGAAAATAAAAAAGTTCCAGTTTATGGAGATGGTTTAAATGTTCGGGATTGGTTGTACGTTGAAGATCATTGTGAGGCAGTGGATTTGGTTTTACACAAAGGCAAGATAGGTGAAACCTATTGTGTGGGAGGAGATGAAGAAAGGACTAATTTGGAGATTACTTATAAAATATTAGAACTTTTAAATTTTGGTGAAGAAAAAATTGAACATGTTGCCGACAGAAAGGGACATGACAAAAGATACGCCATTGATGCTTCTAAAATAAAGAATGAGTTAGGTTGGCAACCGCGACATACTTTTGAAAAAGCAATGAAAAAAACTGTTGAATGGTATAAAAAAAATCAGGGGTGGTGGAAGCGGATTAAAACTGGCGAATATCTTGATTATTATAAAAAACAATATAAATAATTTTGAATTATATTTATGAAGAGATTGTTTGCTCTTATCGGCATTGTTGTTCTTTTGGGAATGACCTTAGTGGGAACGTTTAATCTTTGGTTGTCTCATCCAAAGGCCTCAGAATTTTCTTCAGACAATAATATAGAAAAAAATGATTCAACATCGGAAAAAATAAAAGATATTCAAACAGAACCAGTTGTTTCTAAAGAGTTAAGGAGAGAAGATGAAGAAATTGATTTTGTTTTTGAAGGAGAAGCAAAAATAGATGTTCTTTTCTATACCCAATCTCCTTTTGCTAAGTGGGATGATTTGCACAATGAAGCATGTGAAGAGGCTTCATTAATTATGGCAGAATCTTGGGTTAAAGGGGACATATTAAGTAAAGAAAATTTAAATCAAAGAATTTTAGACTCAATAGCATGGCAAGAAAAGAATTGGGGAGGGCATTTTGATCTTAATGCTCAAAATGTAGTAGAGATGGCTAATCAGTATTTTGAGATTAAAAAAATATATTATACTTCTTTGAGTTCTTTGAATGATATAAAAAATGAGTTAAGTAAAGGCAATTTGGTAATTGTGCCGACAGCTGGTAGATTATTGGGAAACCCTCATTATCGTAACCCGGGACCTGCTTATCATATGTTAGTAGTAGTTGGGTATAATAAAAAAGAGATTATTACTAATGACCCTGGCACACGTAAAGGTGAGAATTTTTCTTATTCTAATGATGTATTTTTTAACGCTATTCACGACTGGCCATTTTCTTTAGAAGAATTTAAATTTCTTTCTAAAGACGAGAAAGCAGAAGAGGTAGAATTACAAGGCAGGAAAGTAATGATAGTGGTAGAGAAACATGAGAACATTGGAACCCCGTAAAATGTACTATCACGGGGCAGGCCTCGTAAAGTCGCTACCTCGCCTCATCGGCGAGCAAGGCTCCCACGGGGCAGGCATTGGAACATATTAAAATTGACCTCGCGAGGTCAATTTTTTTTAAAACAAACATAGGGACCCCAGGAGTCCCTTATGATATACATAGGGACCCCTGGGGTCCCCCTTTATGATATATAAACTGACCTGTTGGGTTGGTCATTTTACTTCTATTTCTATTTTATCGCTTGTAAGTATTTCTCCTTCTGTGCTAGTTATTTCTGCCCATATCTTATGCTCGCCAACGTTAGCCATAGACCAAAAGAAATTTATTAACCCAGCGCTTTCGGGCGAAAAAACAGTTCCTATTAAATTAGATTCTTTTCCTATTTCTTGATTAAAAAATTTAATTTTTTGAATTTTTAAAACAGGAATTGTCAAAGAAATAGTAATAGGAAATTTTTTTTGAGCAATTATTTGCCCCTGCAGAGGATTTATCCAGTTTATTTCTCTGTCAAATGATGTTGGGATATTTATCCAAACTTCTCGGGATTTTTGATTATCAATGTCATCAAAAACAGAAACTTTAATTTTATGCGTTCCCGCATTTACTCCTGACAGATTGATTTCACATCTTTTCCTTTCTTCTTGTCCAGCATTTTCTTCTTCAATTTTAATAATATTCAACACTATATTATCTAAAGAACATTTTATCTTTTTTACTCCTCGCGTTGATGAGGCCTTGATTTCAATTCCTAATATTTGTTGACTAATTTTTTGTCCGTTTGACGGTGATAGAATAGTAAGAAAGGGCTCATTGGCAGGGATATGCAAATCGTCATATTCTATAGGTGGGGCTCCTCCTTGGTTAGGATTTTTGTTGAGCCACTTAGCAATTCCCTCTTGCCAACGTTTGTATTGGGGATCTAAAGAAGGATTAGGTGGTATTGGGCCTTGAGGGTCGTCTTTATCTATATAATTTAGGACAGAATAATAATTTTGAAAAGTTTTTTCTTCCACAAAAGAGGCTGGCGTTAATTCTGTGGCTAATTTTTGGGATGCCTTATCAATTTTAATAGTAATGATGTCTTCAGGGATTTTTCCGTTGAGGATAGGTTTCTCAGTTTGAGTTGTTTCTGGCGCATTAAATTTTTTAATCTGCGTATTAACTAAAACTTTTTGCATAAATTCATTCCAAATGGGCGCGGCTAAAGTAGCCCCATCAGCATTGCCTGTCATCATTTGATTGTCATTATTTCCCACCCAAACCCCAGTAACTAAATTAGGCGTATAACCAATAATCCAGGCGTCTCTGGAATTATTAGTTGTTCCAGTTTTGGCAGCTACCGGGCGATTAGCCAGAGTAAGTAAATTTTTTTCACCAAAAATATAAATACGGGCTTGATTATCAGACAAGATGTTGTTTATTTGACGCGCCGTTTGGACAGACATTACTTGTTGCGATTCTACGAATTGAGTGTTGGTTTCTTCTAATATTTTTCCTTTATTATCTTCTACTTTTAAAATACAGGTAGTAGGTATTTTTTTTCCTTCTCGTGCGAAGACGCCAAAAGCGGCTGTATGCTCCAAAAGTTTAACTTCTCCGCCACCCAAAACTAAAGAAAGTCCATAACGATCAGGATCATTAAGGGTTGTGTATCCCATTTCTTGAGCTAGATTAAGGGAATTTTTAATTCCAGTGAGATAGAGTGTTTTAACTCCTGGAATATTTAAAGAACCAGCTAATGCTTGATGGATAGTTACTGGACCATGATATTTTTCATTATAATTTTTAGGAATATAATCTTTCCCCCCAGCTGGTCCAAAGTTAGTTTCTACGTCAAAAAGAATTGTCTCAGGTGTAAGTCCCTTTTCAAAGGCAGCAGCATAGACAATAGGTTTGAAAGAAGAACCGGGCTGGCGATTAGAGGTGATAATATCTACTTGTCCGTCAATTGTTTCATCAAAGAAATTTTTGGAGCCTACCCAAGAAAGAATTTCTCCTGTTGGTGCATTAATCCCGACTAGAGCTGCATTTGAAGCTTTAAAAATTTTTTCGTTTATTTCAGCATGCTGAGAAATTATTTTTTCAGCAATATCTTGTTGATTTGCGTCTAAAGTAGTAATAACTTTTAATCCACCTTGCTCCACTTGTCTTTGTCCATATTTTTCAATCAATTGTCTCTTGACATACATCACGAAATGAGGAGCAACAATATTTTCATGCCTAAGAACTATTTTTTTCAAAGTATCCACGCTTAGAGCCTGTTCTAAAAGTTCTTCATTAATATATCCCTCTTGAGCCATTGTTTTTAGGACAAAGTCTCTACGTTGAATTAATTTTTCTTTGTTGTTTCCATAGGGAGAATAGTAGGTGGTGGCTTTAGTAATTGCCGCTAAAAGGGCTGATTCATCAAGAGTTAAATTACGTGCTGATTTATTGAAATAGATTTGACTAGCTGCTTCAATTCCATAAGCATTTGACCCATAGGGAATTTCGTTAAAATACATTTGTAGAATTTCTTTTTTAGAAAACCTTTTTTCAATTTGATAGGCTAATAGTAATTCTTTTATTTTGCGGATATATGTCTTTTCTGATGTTAAGAAAGCATTTTTTACAAATTGTTGAGTAAGGGTTGACCCTCCTTGTATTTTTCCTCCTTGTAATACGTCGATAATTATGGAGCGGATAATAGCTGCCATGTCAAATCCTGGATGTTGGAAAAAATCTTTATCCTCAACGACAATAGTGGCATAAATTAAATTTTGAGGAATTTCTGACAAGTCAATTATAGTTCTTTTTTTGTTAGCAAATATTTCATAAAGAAGGGTTTTGCCGGTCCTGTCATATATTTTAGTGCTTTGAGCGATTTCTCTCTGAAAAAGTTTATCAGGTTGAGGTAAATTATGGTTAACCCAAGCAAATGTTACCATTATTAGAGCGCTAAATAGCAAAAATAAGAACAAAGCCACAATTAAAATTTTTTTTCCTAATCTACGGGAATATTTTGAATTTTTTTTTGGGCTTAATGATTTTTTTTTCCATGTTTTTCTTTTTTTCTTTTTAAGGGAAACTTTTTTTGTGGAAATTTTTGATATCGGGCGTTTTTTCCAATTTTTTTTTCTTTTTATCATAGGTATTGGTTAATTAAGTATTTAGATGCTTAGTCCTGCCTGCCGGTAGGCAGGTAATCAGGATTTTTTAGTTTTTCTACTGTGAGCAAAGCGAACAGCAAGGTTCTCGCCATGGGCGAGGTTCTTATTTTAGCATAATGAGATAAAATAACAATTAAGCTATTGGCAAGTTTTAGAAAGGTGGTATCATATGAAGTATGGTAAAAAATAAAAAGATACAATTTTTTATTATCTCACTAATAATTATTTCTTTGGTTAGTTCTGGTTTCGGTTGTAAGTGTGTATCTAAGAAAATGAAAGAAAAGATTGAACCGATAAATTTAGTTTATTGGCGAGCTCAAGACGGCAAAGACGCTTTCTCAGAAATAACGCAGAGATTTCAAAAACTTTATCCACATGTTTCTATTACTTATAATTTAATTCGCACCGAAGAATATGAACAAGCCCTTTTAGAAGCTTGGGCTGAGGATAGGGGTCCGGATATTTTTTCTATCCCTAAAAATTGGTTAGGGAAATATCAGTCTAAAATTTTGCCTTTAGGATTTTCTCAAGAAATAACAATGGCCCGCCAGGTTATGGCAGGGGCAATTAAAAAAGAACCTAAAATTGTGCAAGAGAAAAAAAAGGCGTTAAACTTAAGAGAACTAAAGGAATTTTTTGTAGAAACGGTTTCTAATGATGTTTTGATTGACAATAAGATTTATGGCTTGCCATTATCTTTGGATGTTTTGGCCCTTTATTATAATCGCGACCTTTTAAATGAAGCGGGCATTGTTAGCCCACCACAAACATGGCAGGAGTTTATAGACCAAGTAAGAATATTAAATCTCTGGGACGCTTATGGAAATTTTATTCGTTCTGGAGTTTCTTTAGGAACGGCTAATAATATTGAGAATTACACAGATGTTCTATCTTTGCTAATGTTGCAGAATGGTACTTCTATTATTGACGAGAAAGGTGAAGCAATTTTTGACCAGTCTCTTTTAGATGATAAGACCTATTTTCCGGGACAAGAAGCTCTTCGCTTTTATCTCAGTTTTGCTAATCCCTCCCAGGAAGTTTATAGCTGGAATGAGCAAATGCCAGATTCATTAAGCGCGTTTACTCAAGGTTTAACCGCTTTTTTATTTGGTTATTCAGATTATTTGTCTTTAATAAAAGAGCAAGCTCCTAAATTGAATTTTGACATTGTCAAAGCGCCCCAAATTAGCAGTTCATTGAAAGAAGTGAATTATGCTAATTATTGGATAGAAACAGTTTCTAAAAAAACAAAACATCCAAATGAGGCCTGGGCCTTTGTTTTGTATGCTACTGAAGCGCAGAATGCTAAAACTTTTCTGGAAAGGGCAAAAAGACCTACGGCACACAGGAGCTTAATCCAATTTCAATTAGAAGACTTTGACTTATCTCCTTTTGCTTCTAGCGTCTTAACTGCTAAAAGTTGGTATAAGGGAAGAAAGTATTCTTTAGTAGAAGAGGCATTTCAAGAAATGATAGAAAGTGTTTTATCTGGACAAAAAACCATTCAAGAAGCAATTAAATATTGCGCGCAAAGAATTAATTTAACAAACTAAAGATTATGTTAAACAAAAAGAAAATTATTTTTGCAGTATTGATTTTTGGTTTATTGTTTTTTGTGTTTAATGTTAATACGGCGAAAGCAGGGGGCGCGTCTAATCCTTGTAAGAATTTTTGCACAGAAAAATGCCCAGAATTAAAAGAAGATGGAGCTGGCTATGACGATAGTTGTCGTAAAGTAGGCGCTAAGGGTGAAGGTTATTTGTGCAGTTGTTGTCAATGCACATATGTTGATTTGTCAAAAAATAAAGATGTAGAATGTCAATGTTTTTGTCAAGGTGATAGTGCAAATCCTGCTTTATCAGGCAATAAAATTACAAATTGCCACACGGGCGGTTTATTTAGAGATTGGCACACCGCAGTTTGTGCTTGTTGTGGAGATTGCACTCTAAATGATTTACTATATATTGGGGCTAGTGTGGCTGAATTGATTTTAAAGTATTTAGGGGTTATCGCCTTGTTTCTTTTTGTTCTGGGTGGTATAATTTGGATAACTTCAGGTGGCTCAAAAGAAAAGGTTAAAAAGGGAACAGCGATTCTTAAAGGAGCTATCGTGGGTATGATTATTGTTATAGTTGCTTATTCAGCTATCAGAATTATTATGAAAGATATGTTGGGCGTAGACTCAGATTATTTGCCTGAATCAAGTAATAGAGAGTATAGAATTTCTTAGTAAATTTAGATAAATTTTGTATGAAGAAAAAATATTTTATTTTAATTACAATTCTAATTACTGTTTTTGCTATAAGTTATGTTTCCTGTGCTGCTGATACGGTTCCACTCCCGAATCCTTTAGAGGGGCATGACGATATTCCAATTTTAGTTGGTAAGATTATTCAATATGTTTTAGGAATTCTTGGAATTCTGGCTTTAGTTATGTTTATTTATGGCGGATTAACATGGATGACTTCTGGTGGAGCCACGGAGAAAATAAAAAAAGGGAAAGATACTCTCGTTTGGGCAATCTTAGGCCTGGCTTTGATTTTTTTCAGTTATGCGCTTTTGGATTTTATACTTGGAGCTTTACAACAACCATCATCTTGATAAACATCAAGCGACAATTGCCCTTGACATTTTTTCCAGTTGTTTTTAATATTATTAAATAATAGGTCGAATAATTAATTATCCTCTCTAATTATAGAGAAATGAAAAATCGCAATAAATTTTTTTTATCTTTCTTTGTTGTAATATCTTTATCTTTACTGCTCTTCTCCCCACTGATAGTTAGTGCTGGCGTTACTCCAGCTCCAGCTGGTACAATTACCCTTAATGAAGAATTAGAAGGTTTTAGAACCGGAGCTCAATTAGGAAAAGCCAATTTAGGAGAAGTTATTGGGAAAGTGGTTAAAGGCGCTTTGGGTATTTTTGGTTTGGTCTGTGTGGTTATTTTTGTTATGGCTGGAATTCAATGGATGAATTCTGGGGGTCATAAAGAAAAAATTGCTGGCGCGCAAAAATCAATGGGAGCGGCAATTATTGGTTTGATTATCGTAATAGGTGCTTACGCGGCAGTGGATTTTATCACAGAAGCTTTGTCCACTGTTACTAAAAAAAGTTAGATTAAAAAATTAATTTTCTCTTATTTTAAAAGAGGATAAAAAGAGGTTTAAGATGAAAAAATATTTACCTTTAATTGGCATAGTGTTAATGCTAGCTTTATTGGTTACTCCCGCTTTAGCGCAGAATCTTGATAATGGTTTTATGGCTCAGTTTCAAGGTAATGCTGGGATTGGAAGCAACAGTTTAGCTGAAGTTATTGGTCAAGTGGTTAGAGCAGTTCTAAGCGTTTTAGGGTTAGTGGCTTTGGTTATTTTCATAATTGCTGGCTTCCAGTGGATGACTTCTGGCGGAAACAAAGAAAAAATCGAAAGTGCACAAAAGTTAATGGGCGCAGCAGTTATTGGTTTGGTTATTATAATTATCGCCTATGCCGCTGCTCACTTTATTGTTAATGCATTAACTGATGTAACGAGTAGTGTTAGTCTATAACTTGATTTTTAGGGAAGCGCAATTAATTATTTAGTTCTATGAATAGAAATTTTTCTTATCCAGAAAAAATATTTTCGGGCATTCTATTAATTGTTGTTTTATTTTTAGTTTTTTGTGGCAGTCCAGCTTTTGGAAATAATCCTCAAGATGCGCTTAAAACTCGAGATGCGCTAGAAGCCGCGGCTGCTCAAGCAGGTATTCAAACCACAGGTTCTTTAGGTCATACTTTGGGGTTAATTTTCCAGAAATTATTAGGAGGAATGGGTTTAATTTTGTTGGTTTTGTTTGTTATTGGTGGTATAACATGGATGACCTCAGAAGGTAACGCGGAAAAGCTAAAAAAGGCCAGAGGCCTATTAATTCATGCTATAATTGGATTAATTATTATTTTAGTTTCCTATGCTTTGGTTAGTTTTGTAACTACAAGATTACAAAATGTTGTTGGTGTTGAAAGAGAAGATCTATATGCAGAGAGCATAAATGACAATTGATTGCTTGTGTTTATTATATATCAAAAATATATCTGATATCCAGATATATTTTTGTTTTAAATTAATTAATGATTAAGCCATCAAAGAAGACGATATTTTAATTTAATTATTTCTTTTAAATATTTTAGTCCTGTTTTAATAATTTTAATTTTTGTTTTTCTTTCATTTTTATCCTCCCAATTAACTGGCATCTCTTTAATTTTGAGATTGTAATAACGAGCTAATACCAAAAGCTCGGTGTCAAAGAAAAGGCCGTTATTTTTAATTTTTGGAATAATTCTTTGAACAGCTGATTTAGAAAGCGCTTTAAATCCGCAGTGCGTGTCAGTTAATTTAATATTGAAAAATATTTTAAGGATAAAGTTATAAAATTTAGAACACATAGAACGAATTAAGCTTCGTTTGCATTTACTTTGCTTATGATATCGTGAACCAATAGTTAAATCATATTTTTCTTCAGTTATTCCATTAATCAAGGGGATTGTAAATTTTAATTCAGTAGCTAAGTCAGCATCCATAAAAATATTAACATCAGCTAAGTAGTCCTGCCATGCTTTTTTAATAGCGAGTCCTTTTCCTAATTTTTTCAGATGAAAATATTCTAATTTAGAATATTTTTGCTTTTGCTTTCTAATAATTTTTATTGTTCTGTCTGTTGAACCGTTATCAGCGACGATTATTCTCCATTTATATTTTTTAAGATTATTCTCGCAGAAGTCAAATAGTTGGTTAATCCTTTGTTCAATAATTTTTTCCTCATTAAACGTAGGCACGGCAATAGAAATATTCATATAAATCAAATTATTTTTTAAATTTCATTAAATAATTAAGTGATCCCCAGAATGGTAATTTAAATGGCAATCCGATTTTTGATATTAGTTGTAGTTTTATTAAAGATTTTATGTTATTTGGCGCGAATTGATTAACATGGTCTGGAACTTTAATGGGTTTTCTTCTTAGTAAAAATCTGCTAATGGTCCAAAGAATTTCATTCGGAAAACTGACAACAAGGTACCCACCTTTTTTTAAAATTCTTTTTAATTCTTTTATGACATCTTTATATTCATATATATGTTCAAGTACTTCTGTGCAGATAATTATATCAAAAAATTCATTTTTAAAATTAATTTTTGATAAATCCATTTTATATAATTTTGCGTATGGACATCTTTTTTTAGCCTCTTGTAGCGCTATTTTTGTAATATCTATTCCATAATATGAGTTTTTTCTATTTTTTGAATATAATTTTTGTATTAAATGCCCTTCCCCACAACCAGCATCAAGTATTTTGTTATTTTGGTTTGGCATCATCTTGACAATTTGATCTAATCTTTGGTTGTGCACGAATTTTACTAATGGATTTGCGGAATTATATAAGGCATCCATGTGATTTTTTGGCATAAAGATATTTTTTTTCTTGGTTTTCATATTTCTATTTTGTAAATGATTACTTCTCCATCTTCGTAAACTTTTTCTAAATTTGCTGACCTTTTAATGGCTTGATAAAATTTTTTGTCATTTTCGGACTTAGAGACAATGACATGAGAAGCTTTGAATTTTTCTTTGATGATTTTTGCCATTTCATTAGGATTTGTTTTCCCTATAAATAAATCACGCCAATAATTATAAAGTTCTTGGTCGTATTCATACATAAATGTTTGGTCTAAGCCGTTGATATAATAATGACTGTCATCAAAATAAAATAATTCAGGAAATATATCCCAATTGCTGTGAAATATTATTTCTCGAGAAGGAACGTTGTTTTTAATCCATTGAGTAGCCCCTTGAAGATGGTTGAGGGGGCGAGGACTATCTTGATAAGATTGCCTTAAATTATGGACTCCGCGTATCGAATAGAATCCCATGAAAAAAATACAAACTGAACTTAATATGATTGTTGTAATGAAATAAAAATTATTTTCAGTTGAAGAAAATAATCCTTTGGTTTGTTTTTTTATATTATTCCAATTTATGCTTTTTATAATTTGAGTAAAAATTAAAGCATTAAAAATTATAGTTATTGGCACTAAATACTCAATAATCCGACGCGCTTTTAGTGTATAGATTAAAAAGAATAAAGAAAGAAGCAGGAAAAACCATTCTCTGGTTTTTTGTTTTTTGACGGAAAAGGCGAACCAAGCGATTGATATTATATATGGTATTAAAATAGGCAAAGCATCCAACAAGAAGTTGGGCATTTTTGAAGGATACCATTCTGCTCCTACTCCAATTAAGTTTTGATAGTTTAAAATAGCTATTTTGATAGTTTGAAACCAATAAAAAGGAAATGTTTTTGGGAAATATGGGTTTATAATAAGACCAGCTATCAGTCCAAAGGCGCAAATGTATAGTAATTTGATGTTTGTTTTACTGAAAAAGAATTTAAAAAAGAGAATAAATTGTTGATTGTTTATTGTTGATTGTTGGCTAATTAATCTTTTAACTGTGCTCGCTAAACAGTATAAAGTAATCACCACTAGCATTAATGGCCAGCCACCATAGGTCCAAACATAAAAAATGGAGACCAGAAAAATACCTAAATATTTTTTTTTGACAATATAATAAAGCCCTAAAATTAAGATAATTAAAGAAAGCGCGGGGCTTCGGCTCAAAGAAAGCCGAAACAAAAAGTTCATTATCAAAAAACCGCTTAATGTCCAGAAAAGGGGCAGTTTAACTTTTAATTTGCGCAAAAACCAATAAATCGCCAGAATAGCGAAAGCTGCGAAAAACGCAGCAGCTAATTTCGTTTTTATTAAAGGATCGATTTGAGACGAGAGAGTATCAAGATTTTTGGGCGTTGGAATGCTCAAAAACGGCAGAAGCAGAAAATGGTATCCAAAATGATGGTCAACGAATAGATTTTTATAAGTAGTGAATTGGGTCCAAGGAAAATTTTTAACAACTCCACCTTCCTTGATAAGTAATGCCATTTTAGTATGGTAAAAGCCGTCTGGACATAACAAGGTTGGGGGAGCTAAAACATAAAGAAAGATAATAAAAGCAATGGCGAATACTATGAGATAAGTGAGCCATTGCTTTTTGGATATAAAATTATATATTTGGAGGACAAAATTAAACATAGTTTCATTTTATCATTATCATTTTACTTTGTCTATTTTAAATGTTATTATATTATTTATGAGTGGACATTCTAAGTGGTCAAAAGTGAAACATTCTAAGGGTGCTTTAGACGCCAAAAGAAGCGCTTTATTTACTAAATTGGGGCAAGCTATCATTATTGCTGCTCGCGAAGGTGGTGGAGACATAGACGCTAATTTTAAGCTTCGTATGGCCATAGATAGAGCAAAAAAAATAAATTTACCCAAAGGGAATATTGAAAGAGCAATTAAAAGAGGCACCGGGGAGATAAAAGGAAAACAAATAGAAGAAATAACCTATGAAGCTTTTGGTCCGGGAGGCGCAGCTTTTATTATAGAGGTATTAACAGACAACAGAAACAGGATTGCTACCAATATTAGAATTATTTTTACTAAACATGGCGGAAATTTAGCTGGCAAAAATTCAGTTCTTTGGATGTTCAATCGTTTAGGAGTTATTTGCATAAATTCTGACTTAATCAAAAAAAACAAAGAAGAATGGCAGTTAAAAATTATTGAGTTAAGCGCGGATGATTTTAAAGAAGAAGAACAAGAGCTGATTATTTATGTTAGTCTTGATAATTTACAAAGAATTAAAGAGACGATTGAAAAAGAAGGCATTGAAATAGAAAGCGCAGAGATAGAGTGGGTGCCCAAAAAATTGGTTAGTATTGATGAAGCTAAGAAACAAAAAATTCTTGATATTATTGAAGAATTAGAAAACAATCCAGACGTTCAAAATTATTATACTAATGTCAATCATTAGAACATTAGAACATAAAAAAATTAGAAATTTTATATATTTTATGATTATTTTAGGCATTGACCCTGGATATGCAATTACTGGTTATGCTATTATCAATGTTGATTCTCAAACTAAATCAATATCTTTAATTGATTATGGTTGTATTTTAACCTCCTCTAAAGATATTTTTTCTAAACGATTGTTGGTTATTTATAAAGGAATTAAGGGAATAATTGAAAAATACAGGCCAGATAAGATGGCTATAGAGAATATCTATTTTGCTAAAAATGTTAAAACAGCTATTAAGGTTAGTGAGGCTAGGGGTGTTATTATGTTAGCGGCTGCTATTGAAAAAATTGATATATTTGGTTTTACTCCCTTACAGGTTAAACAAGCTTTGACTGGTTATGGAAGAGCGACGAAGAATCAAATTCAACAAATGGTAAAAAATGTTTTAAAATTAAAGGACATTCCTCGTCCAGATGACGCTGCTGATGCCTTAGCTATTGCTATTACTTGCGCGCAGACAAATCAGGCACTCAGGTAATTGGGCATTTAAGTGAAAAAAGTTTTTTGAGGAATCGGATTCCTCAAAAGAAAAAAATACAGGTTTACCTGTATTTTTGTGTTTAAATGCCTGCCCCGTGGGAGCCTTGCCCGCCGATGAGGCGGGGTAGTGACTTTACGGGGCTTGCCCCGTGATGGTACATTTTACGGGGTTCCAATGCTCTAATGCTTTGGATATATATATCCAACAATTTGCCATCTGCCCTGAGATGTATTTTGCCATTGTAGAGTTCTTTTTAATCTACGTGTTATTGGTTTTTGAGTCCAGCTTGGGTTTGACGGTCCATTCATTTCAGAAAAATAAACATAATTATCATCAAAGCTTTCTATATATGCGACATGTCCATACCAATTATTACATTTTAGAACAACTATTGACCCTTCGTCTCCTTTGTTTAATGTATATCCTCTTTTATAACCATCTCTTTTGGCATTATTAAACCATGTTCGAGCATTTCCCCAATTACTTGGGCCTACACATTGGCCTAGTTCAGTTGCCCATTTGTATGCCACCCAATCTGTGCATTGTCCTGGTTTCCAATAATAGCGATGGCAACCTGCGGAGCAACGTCTATATCTCCAATCTGTATAGCTACAATTACTTTTTTCAGTAGCTACGAATAAGGATTTGTTGGTAGTTATTGATTTTACGATTGGTTTTGGCGCTGGCAACGGGGATCCGTCAGGGATAATTAATGTTTCTCCCACACTCAAACTATCAGGGTTAATAAGATTATTAAATGTAATTATCTCTTCACTATCTACTTTATATTTTTTCGCGATTTGTGAAAGTTTTTCGCCTTTTTTTATCTTATGCAGGATTCCATCTAGTGGCAGTATAGTCAGTTCGTCTCCGGGTTGAATATTAGTTCGCCAATAGGTTAAATTATTTGCCCAAAGCACAGTCCAAACATTTAACCCGAATTTCTCAGCAATATCCCAAGGATTATCATTAGGTTTAACTATGTAAATTTCAATTTCAGTCCGAGTGGGTATAATATTTTGATTAATTTCATTATTAGTAGCAACGAGAGCAGTATTATTTAAGGTCAGAGCTATTTCAGAAGAAGGAATTTTTTCTCTTAAAAGAGTAGCAATTTGGAAATCATAGTTTTTTTCTTCAATTTTCGTTTTTTGCTCAGACGAAATGGCATCTAAGCGAAGCTCTTTGTTGGTATTTTTAGAAAAAATAATATTACTGCTTTGATTTATTATCTGCGCATAAGAAAAAAATATGAAAAATAAAACAGCCATTATAACGGGCAATTGTTTTCTTGGCTGTAAGTTTTTATAAGTTTTGGATAAAAAATGACCAAAATAGATGGCACGAAGAATGCCTTTCTTTAAAGCCTTAATACTATACCTGACAATTTGTCGTAATAGTTTATCTTGCATAAATAGATTTTTTTCTGTATGATAATGATTATTCTATCTAAAAATTGTAAAAAAATCAAGTATGAGTTATCAACATCCGGATTTAAACGAAAAATGGTCTAAAATTTGGGATGAGCTGGGAATTTATCGCACTTCAGAACCAGCAAAACAACAAAAAGAATATATTTTAGTTGAATTTCCATATCCCTCGGGATCTGGCTTGCACATAGGGCATGCTTTTACTTTTACAGGTGCTGATGTTTATGCGCGTTTTCAAAGGATGCAAGGGAAAGATGTGCTTTTTCCTATGGGTTGGGATGCTTTTGGTTTGCCCACTGAAAATTATGCTATTAAAACTAAGGCTAAACCTCAACAAATAACAAAAGAAAATACAATTCAATTTAAAAAGCAGATGAGAAAATTACAATTTTCCTTTGATTGGGAAAGAGAAATTAATACCACTGATCCTGATTATTATAAATGGACTCAGTGGATTTTTGTTCAGTTATTTAAGAATGGTTTAACCCACAAAGAAGAAATGCCCATTAATTGGTGTCCTCAATGTAAGATAGGGTTGGCTAACGAAGAAGTAATAGACAATAAATGCGAAAGATGCGGAGCTGAGGTTTCGCGCAGAAATATTTCTCAATGGATTGTGAAAATAACAGATTATGCAGAGAGATTAATAAAAGGGCTTAAAAAAACAGATTTTATTGAAAAGGTTAAAACAGCACAAAAAAATTGGATTGGAGAAAGTAATGGCGCAGAAGTTATTTTTAAAATCAAATTAGACAAAAAAGATGAAAATTTAGAAGTATTCACAACTCGACCAGATACTCTATGGGGAGCTACTTTTATGGTTTTAGCACCTGAGCATCCTTTGGTTAATAAATTTTTAGATAGTGATTCTCTTAATTCTGCTCGTAAAAAAGAAATAAAAGAATATATAATCAAGAGCAAGAGCAAGCCTGATTTAGAAAGGACAGATTTAGCCAAAAATAAAACAGGAGTTTTTTCTGGTTTTCAAGCTATAAATCCGGTAAATAATAAAGAAACCCCGATTTGGATATCTGATTTTGTTTTAAGTTCGTATGGCACTGGAGCCATTATGTCTGTTCCAGCGCATGATGACAGGGATTGGGAGTTTGCTAAGAAATTTGATATAGAAATAATTCCAGTGATTCAACCTAAAGAAAAATGGGATTTTGAAAAGTCCGCTTATACTGATGTTTCAAATGGGAAAATTATAAATTCTAAACCAATCAATGGTTTAAATCCAGATGACGCTTTTGAAAAAATGATTAAGTGGCTTGAGAAAAAAGGCATTGGAAAAAGAGCAAAAAATTATCATTTGAGAAATTGGATTTTTTCTCGTCAGCATTATTGGGGTGAACCAATTCCTATGGTTCATTGTCCTAAATGTGGGTGGCAAGCCGTTAAGGAAGAAGATTTGCCCATAAAACTTCCAGAAGTAAAACATTACGAACCAACTGATACAGGGGAAAGTCCTTTGGCTAAAATAGAAAATTGGACTGAAACTATTTGCCCTAAGTGTAAGGGGCCAGCTAAAAGAGAAACAGATACTATGCCGAATTGGGCTGGTTCAGATTGGTATTTTTTAAGATACATTGACCCTAAAAATAATAAAGCTTTAGCCAGTAAAGAAAAAATGAAAAGATGGCTCCCAGTTGACATCTATATTGGCGGTGACGAACACAACACTCTTCATCTTTTGTATTCTCGTTTTATTTATCAATTTTTATGGGACATCAAAGCCGTACCAAAAGAACATCCAGAGCCGTATCAAAAAAGAATATCTCATGGAGTAATTCTCGGACCAGACAATCAAAGGATGAGTAAGTCCAGAGGTAATGTAATTGATCCAGAAGAAGTAATTCAAAGGTTTGATCAATATGGGTCAGATATTTTAAGAATGTATCTAATGTTTATTGGACCTTTTGAAGGAACCATGGCTTGGAATGATCAGGCCTTAATGGGCATTAAGAGATTTTTAGAAAAGGTGGAAGATTATGTTGGCTCTTGGGTGTCTTTAGAAAAAGAGCATCTCAAAGCAATACATAAAGATGAGATAAAACCCTTAATGCATCAAACAATAAAAAAAGTAACCCAAGACATTAAGAGTTTAAAGTTTAACACAGCTATTGCTTGTTTAATGGAGTTTTTAAATAAGGCAAAAGCAGAAAAGAATAAGATAAATAAAGAAAATCTTGAGAAATTTCTTATCCTTCTTTCTCCCTTTGCTCCGGTTTTCAGTGAAGAGCAGTGGCAAAAAATAAATCCAACAAGAAAAAGTATTTTTTTAGAGTCATGGCCTTTATTTGATCCTCAATTAGCCCAAAATAAAAAGATTGAATTTGTAGTGCAGGTTAATGGTAAGATTAGAGGGAAAATTGAAACAGAGATTGGAATTTCTCAGAAGCAAATTGAGAAAATTATTTCTTCTGTGCCTAAAGTTCAAGGATATTTAGAAGACAAGAAAATTAAAAAAATAATTTTTGTTCCAGATAAATTAATCAATTTTGTTATTTGATGCCCAACGTCCACAGGACAACAAATAAAAGAAATATGATGAACATAAAAGAGATTAAAGCTATTTGTAAACAGCATCATATTGTTCCTTTGCGCCGTCGGGGGCAGAATTTTTTAATCAATCCCAAGGTGATTAAACGAATAATAGATATAGCTGAAATAAACAAAGAGGATGTTATTTTAGAAATAGGCCCAGGTTTGGGCGCCCTAACCAAACCAATTGCTAATAAATGCGAAAAAGTAATTGCTATTGAAATTGACAAAAAATTAGTTCAAATTTTAAAGGAACAATTGGGAGATTATAAAAATATAGAAATAATTAAAGATAGCATTCTGGACGGAATTTCAGATTTAAATTTAGGAGTTAAAAAGTATAAAGTAATTTCCAATCTCCCGTTTAATATTACTGGTAGGATTTTAAGAATCTTATTGGAACAAAAAGATAAACCGGAATTAATTATAGTAGTAGTTCAAAAAGAAGTAGCCCAGAGAATAGTCGCCCAACCTCCCAATATGTCTATTTTATCCTTGGCAATTCAATTTTATAGCCAAGTAGACGCTGTTTTTAATATTAATAAAAGCAATTTTTGGCCTCAACCAAGAGTGGATTCAACAGTATTAAAAATAATACCAAATAAATTCCGAATTAAAAAAGAAGTTGAAAATAATTTTTTTCAACTTATCAAAGCTGGTTTTTCTTCAAAACGAAAATATCTACTTAACAATTTGTTTAAAAATGTTATCATTATAAATGATAATGACTCAAAAGAGAAAAAACAAATGTTGATTAAGATTTTTAAAAAAGTTGGGTTGAACGAAAAAATTAGGGCTCAAGAATTGTCGCTTGAACGATGGACACAGCTCGCAAATATCATTGGAGCGTTAGAACGCGAAAAGGAAGAAAGACATGATAATCAATAATTTTCGCTAGAGGCGGACTAGTATTCGGCTGAAACAATTAACAATTAATCTATGTCTAAGGGGTCTAAAGTTTTTCAGATATTTTGTCTTTTAGCTCTAGGACTATTTGTTTTGGTTTTAGGTTTTATTCAAATTAGAGGAGCAATTTATGGTCCTTTTGACGGTTTTAAAAAAACTGACACAAAAAAAGAATTAGCATTAACCCAAGAGGAAATTTTATCTATTTTATCAGAGCAAGCTAAACAAGAAGACGCAGACGAAGATGGTCTTTCTGATTATGACGAGGTTTATGTTTATCATACATCTCCATATATTGAAGATTCAGATAGTGATGCTTTTTCTGACCAAGAAGAAGTAGAGGCCGGAAGCGACCCCTTAAGCTCTAATTCAACTCCCTATCATCAATTTCAAGAAGGCGAAAAGGATAGTCCAGTAGAAGAATTTCGGCCGGAATATTCTGAAGAAGAATTTTCTTTAGAAGATATTCGAAATTTTTTGATTCAAGCAGGAATAGCTAAAGAAATTGTGGACAATATTGATGACAATGAGTTGAAAAAGTTATATAATGATACCAAAGAAGAAACAGGCATTGACCCGCAGGATTTAGAATCGTCATATTCTCCCGAGGTTGATATTTCTTTGTTGAGACAATCTTTAATAGATGAAGGCGTTGATGCTTCTATGTTAGGGCAAATAGATGATGAAACATTAAGGTCTATGTTTTTAGAAAACTTAGGGAATTAAAATAATTTATTCATGAAATTTGGAAAATTAAATAGTATTTTTACTAAAGGAGCGATTTTATTAACAATATTTATGTTGGTAATTTCCTCTTTTTTGTTTATGCCCCAAAAAGCTAATGCTCAATTTTTAACTCATGATGTGCCTAAGGCCATTGGGGATGCGGTAAAATGGGCATGGGAAAAAGGAGGAGCAGTTGCCTATCGTAACGCTTTAAATTTTTTCTTGCAACAAGCTGCTCAACAAACAGGCGAATGGTTGGCAACTGGAGATGCGGGCAAAAAACCGACATTTTTAACTGACCCTGATTTTTTTAATAAGGTGGGCGATCAAATGTTGGGAGAATTTATTAATGCGGCAGCAGATGATTTTTTGGGTTTAAATCTTTGCGAAACCTTGGACCCTACAATTAAATTTAATATTTTAGCGGGATTAGACCCAGAATACCAGAAAATGAAATGGGCAGAAGAACCACAGTGTTCTTTCAATCAAATTAAGAAAAATTTAGAGGATGCCAGCAAAAAACAATTGTTTGAATTTTCAACAGAAGTGAAAGAAGGGAAAGTTGCTAAACAAAAAGCTACGATTAGTACCCTTATTCAAGGTGATTCTATATTAACGAGGGATATAAAAAATTTTTTAGATGGTAAAATTTATTTTTGTCCAGGTGGTGTTTGTCCAGATAATCATATCAGTTGGGAATACGCTCTTGGCATGTCTTATTATGATAATGATGTTTTGGGCGTTGGGGCATATTTGCATACAACAACACAAGATTTTGAGCAGGAGTTAGAAAAAGTGAAAAAATTAGGAGAAGAAATAAACGAAGCAGAAAAGAGTGGAATTGCAATAGCCCTTAAAGAATTATTAAAATATATAGATAATAATGTTTGGGGAAATGAAGCAGATTCTACTAAATTGAAATATTGGGAAAAGTATACAGCCGAATGTTTGAAACAGAACGCATACACGGTATGCAGTTGGTATCCCGAAGGTGCAAAACCTTGTTGGCGAATGTGTCATCTTGGTAGTGGAATGCAAGACGATTGTAATGGTTCTGATTGTTTAGCGGTGCTTAAAAGAGCTAATAAATACACCAAACAATTAGTAGAATGGGCAACGACTTTACAAGATATGATTGCCAAAACAATCAAGAATTGGGAGGACCAACAAGGTTTACCTGATTTAGACCCCTTGCAAGACGCGGAGAATATGCTTAATCCAGAAAGTAATGCTATGGGCATTCAGATGGAATTGGAGAGTAAATTGTTTGATAAGCAAATGAAAGCGATTGAAAAAAGTAAAGTTTTCCGAGATATCCAGGGCTCAATGAACGCTATAACCTCAAAAGTTTCCGGTTTAGTTAAATTACCTTCTAATATTGTGAGTGAAAAAACGCGAAAATTAGTAGACGCGGGTGATGCGAGCGCCCTTACTTATACGGGAGTGGCTTTAGCTGACGCTGTTGGGGTTTTTGCCAATAGTTTCCTTACGAATTTTATGAAAAAACTTATGAAAGGACTTAACCCTGCCGTTGATAGCAGTAGAGTCAAAGTTCCTAAAGACCCTCTGGATCCCCCAGACCCAGACACAACATCTATTTTAAGTGAGATAAAAGTAATCCCTATCAATCAAACCAGTAATGAGATGACCATTTATGATGAATTCGCGGTTTGTCCTACTGGCACAGACCAAAAATATATTTCGCAATTCAATTGTTTGTTAGATAATAAATTAGCTCGGGCTGTGGAAGAAAGGATGACCATTCAAGAAGCTATGGATAGCGGTCTTCTTAATCCTGGGGAACGCTTGGGTATAGTTGGTGATACGCGTAGCTTGTTGTCAAAGAGTCATATTCAAAAATTACGACTAATTGGTGTTATGCCCTTGGGCATGCAAATCGCTACCGAAATAATCATGAGAGGGCAATACGCCAATGGAATGATTTTAGCTGACGTGATAGAGGGATTTGACCAAAGGGGCGCAGACGGCATTTGCGGTAACCTTGACCCAGGAGAAAGCGAATTTTGTAATTTAATTGACCCTAATTGGGTCTTAAAAGCTCCAAGTTATTTGTGTGAAATAACGGGCTATTCAGCTATTCCTTTGCGCGATAGTTCTTTCCGCCAAGAAACATGCTTGGATTTAAAAACATGCATTAATGAAGGTGAGGGCAACCAGTGTGATACTTGGTCTTATTGCACTCGCGAAAAGAATGTTTGGCGTTTTGGAGGCGATGAATGCGATACTCAGTATAATACTTGCGCTTCTTATACTCAAGAAGACAATAAAGAAATTTTTTCTTATCTTTCTAATACTTTAGATTTTGATAATTGTAGCTCCAGTAACGTGGGTTGCAAATGGTATTGTTCAAAATGGGACCAAAGATATTCAGGAATAGATGGTAATTGGTCTTGTCTGTCTCCAGGTTGGCGACAATATACTTGTTATCTTGGAGATTTATGCGACACTCCCAGCGGATGTGATTGTGTTTGTAGTGGCGATAATGGTTGTCCAGATGGTTTAGGGACTTGTTCTGTTGTGGAAGCGGGAATGTCTTGTTTTTTAGATAGGCCGGAGTTAAGAAATGTAGCATTTTTTAGCAATCACATTCAAGAATGTAAAAAAGTTGATGAGGGCTGTTCTCAATATATTAGGGTTAAATCAGGAGCAGGAGTTAATTTTTTGCCCAACGGAAGCTTTGAGTTGCCATCTCAAGATGACGGTATTCCTTTTGGTTGGCAGGCTAACGGTCCAATTCAGCAAATTGCGCCTTTATCTAACGCGCAACATAGCAGTAATGTTGCACAGGTTCAGGCTGGAGTAACAAGTGTTTGCGAATTAAGTCAGGTCGTTAATAATGTTCCCATACAGGGAGATTTTATTGTTTCAGGATACTATAAGAGAAATAACGCTTTATCTGGTAGTTACAATTTGAAATTGCAAATTTGTTATAACAATAATTGCGCGGATTTGGATGAAGATGAAAAAATTATTGAACTTGATGATAATGGCTGGGAGCATGTTTCTGTATCTTTGTCCTCTGACATAGAAAAATCTATTGATCATATTAAGATTTTTGCTTTTGATTCTTCTGATTTTAAGGGTGATATTTATATTGATTCTCTACAACTTAGAAATGAAATTGGGAATTCAATTTATAGAGATTACGGCTCAAGAGGTATAGTTTATTTAAACAGCGCGCCTGAATGGATGAATTGTTATGATGGTGATGAGAATAATAATAATGGAACTTGTGATAATTTTATTCAAGAGTGTGAACAAACCAATATTGGATGTGAACTTTATTCTCCTATTGAGAGTACTGGTTATCCAATTCCAGCTATAATTAGCGATAGAGATGCATGCAATTCTGCTTGTATCGGTTATCAAACCTTTGAGGAGATGCCTACAAATTTTGTTAGTAATAATAATCAATGGGTTTACTTAATACCTTCGACCGCTGAAAAATGTTCTGCTCCAGGTTGTGAGCAGTTTACCAACATAGATGCAGTCTCTACTGGAGGAGAGGGCAAAGAATATTATACTTATTTGCGTCAGTGTGTTAAGAACAACGCTCAGGGTCTGGCAATAGTGGATTCTGCTGGAAATGAGATTGCTCCTGCTTCAGCAGATACTTGTGAGTATTATTATACCTGGGTAGGGGAAGAGACAAATGGTTATCAGCTAAAGAAATATTATTTAGAATCTGATTCATCTTTAGGCGGACCAGTTCAAGTTAGTTTAGTTCCAAATTCCGAGTGGGGTCTATGTAATGAAGATAGTTATTTATATAATCCTCATTGTCGTCAGTTCTATGACGCTATGGGCAATGTTTATTATCGTCTTTATAAAAATACTAGAACTTGTTCACAAGATTGTAGTCCTTATCGCAGAGAAGTGGATGACACGACTCATATGGCTATAAAAACAGAAGGAGAGATTTGTGGGGTTCAAGACGTGGGTTGTCGGGAGTACAAAGGAGCTGCTTATGGAAATATGAGGAATTTACTCTTGGATAGGTTTATTTCCAGTGCTGACCCATGGGAGAATGTTGAAATTAACGAGGAATCAATTAATCGTTTAGGTCAATCTATAAAGGCAGATGCTAATCTTGCCCGAAGACCAGTGAATGGTTTGATTCAGGAAGGCGAGGTTTATTCTCTCTCATTGTGGGTTAAAGGAAGTGGTAGTTATGTTGCCTCTTTTGGCAGTGATATATATTTTATTATCGAAGAACCTCATAATATTTCAGTTATTTCTAATGAGTGGCAAGAGATAAAATTTGGTTCTGTTTATTTCAACAGAAATCCTGAGATTGATGAGAAATTAATAATCCAAGGACCAAATAATTTTTATCTTGATAATATTATTTTAAATGAAGTTCAGGATAATGTTTATTTAATTAAAAATTCGTGGGATACGCCAAAAATTTGTGATACTGATTTAGAGGGCAATATTCTTCCTGGTTATGCGCTCGGATGCCAAGCATATTGGGATAGGAGTAATAGCGCGCATTATCTTAAATCATTTAGTCGTCTTTGCCCAGAAGAGGCGGTTGGATGTGAAGCAATGATTAATACCCAAAATTCAATATCTGCTTTTAGCGAAGAATTTAATAGCGGATCTCCTCAGGGTGATGAAATTGTTATTCCAGCTGACAGCTTGATTTACAGGGTTTATGATACGGATAAAAGTTGCGCAGCAAACAAGAAAGGGTGTCAAAAGTTTGGCTTGCCCGAACTTGACTCTAATCAAGAAGCAATTGGATTTACAGATATTTATTTGTTGAATAATCCTGATTTATATGAGTTGCAATCCATTTTATGCGATATAAATGGAGAAGGGTGCCAAGAATATGAGGGACAAATTTATTTCAAGGAACCAGGTGATAATATTTGTGAGTATCGTAAAAATGTTTTTATTAACGGAGAGAATAAGAATGGTTGGTTTAAAAGAGGAACCAGCCGTCCTTGTTATATAGAAGATGGTTTTGCATATCAACCTTATGGGTCTGTTTACGGAATTCGCACTAATACAGATTCTTTATATGAAGGAATTGCTGGGATTTGTCCTGAAAATCAGGGTGGATGCACTCAATTTATTAACCCAGTTGAACAAAATTTAGTTTTAAATAGCGGATTTGAATTAGACGAAAATATAGATGGTGTTCCTGATGATTGGATTCGGTACGCCGACCCGGAATCATCATTTTCTTTGGCGTCTGATGATTGTTTGAGTGGAAGTTGTTGGCAAATAAGTCATATTGGTAATGCAACTTCAGCTGGCAGACAACATATAGCGATACAATCAGGTTTGGTTTATGAACTTTCGGCTTGGATGAAAGCAAGTGATACTTCTACTGGTACAAGCAAAATTTCTCTTGCTTATGATGATATTGATGGTAATGAGGTGGGTTTTGAGTTTTCTGAACAATTAGGACACACAGACGGAAAATGGGTAAAACACACGGTTGTATTAAAGGCTCCATATGACGCAGAGTTCGCTAGAATTTTAGCTCCTGAGGTTAATGATTTAATGGATATAAAGATAGATAATATTTCTCTAATAGAACAGAATTCTCCTAAAGGCAGTTATTATTATTTAAATGATAATAATATAGATAAAACTTCCTGTAATGCGATGGTCGGACTAAAAGAAGGTTGTGTATTATTTAATGACACTTCAATTTCAGAAAATTTATTTTATGATTCGGCTTCTACTTATGTTTTAAGCCAAGACCGAGGCGATGTGTCGGTTCCGGCTTCCAGTGTTAGCTTAATTTCTGGAGGAGAAGGAGACAGTAATGCAGTTTTCAAAGTAAGAAGAGACAGGGTTTGTGGCGAATGGTTGCAATGTTCGGGTTATCGTTCAGTATGGGATAGTTCTATTGATGAGTTTCGTTCAGTATGCGATTCTTGGGTGCGTTGCGACCAGTTGATTGGCTCAGGCAAACAGGCTCAATGCGGACATGTTGTTTTTAATTCTAATCCTGTTCCTTTAACAGAGAAAGAATATAAAAGCAGAAATGTTTCTTGGTCTGGAATGGATTATTCGGGTTATTCCATACCAGATATGTATCCTATAGAAAGATTATTCCCAAGTGAGGATGCGGAAAATGCAGGCTTATAT
>Ga0075124_10000044_pt1 | contig 57202 bp, 40 predicted proteins | sample AntAceMetag02UKS_FD_69809 | JGI IMG/M metagenome (GOLD analysis project Ga0075124, IMG submission 69809) | Saline lake microbial communities from Ace Lake, Antarctica - Antarctic Ace Lake Metagenome 02UKS | ecosystem: Environmental > Aquatic > Non-marine Saline and Alkaline > Saline | place... | reverse complement strand
AGGAGGCCATTTTTCTTAAAATAATCTGTAAAATATTTTCAACAATGAATTTGCTTTAATCGTACTAATCAGTTTGAGTTATAACAATTTCCCGGTGCTACTTGCCGATTCCGGGTTGATATGACAGATCCCACTCTTCAAAAATATTTTCGTATTTTTAACGCTATATTTTACAAAGCTATCTTTTTTCTTTCGGCTATTTATGTCCTTTCTCTTCTCTTCAACTACGATATCCTCTGGATGCATCCTGAGGTTCCCGGGAGGGATATCCCTAACGCTATGTCTAACGGGAACGCTTTTATCCTCGATGATCTTCTCCGTGGGTTTGACTGCTGGAAATTCGATGGCGTCTCTCGATCGCGGTTCATATCCTATCTATTCCAAATATGTAACATTAAATTTCGAATCTGGCTCTGGAATTACCTTCCACCTCACCCTAGCTTCTCTTTGACCTGGATTCTCTCTCTTATCCTCTCTCCCTTACTTTTATTTAAACTCATCTATAACTTGAGTGGAAGCCGGAACGCGGCCTGGGCTGCTCTGTCGTTATATATATTATCCACCGGTTATTTATCTGGAATATTTCTTCTTTTTCATCCGGCAAAACCTCTGGCTAATTTTTTCGTTATCCTATGTCTCTTCCTTGCTTCTCGTATTAATTGTCTGAGTAAAGAAAAGAAGCGATTCACCGTAAAATATAAAGGAGCTTATCTATTACTGCTCGGGACCCTTTTTCTGGCCTTCTTCACAGACGAAGCAGCCTGGTATATTTTTATCTTTATCCCAATCCTATTCCCGGCTATCTTTAGCCCGGTTAAGAAAAAAGTTCCCACCATCGTTTTATATTGCGCTACTTTCATTCTATTTTTACTATTCGTTACCTTTGGCGCTCCTTTAATTACTAAACATCTCGGTTTTGGAGAGTTTAATTTCTGGGGATATTCCGTTCAGGATAATGCTATTAGTGAGAATTTTAAGATTATCAACGTCTTCCACCATGGAATTAATTTCTTGTCCGACCATATTAACCCGTTCTGCTGGGGTGATAGAGGTTCGATACTTAGTTACGGAGTTATCTCCTTTTTCCTAATCTATTGTATATATATTTACCTGCTCCTCCCAGTCTCCCAGAAAAAACTGATGCTGCGAGCTTTTATTGCTCTTCTAACTTTTTTGGTCTTCCAAACTCTTATCCTGACCCGATGGTTAATACTCATCCCTAGTTCATATTACTACGGCTCACTTTTCGCCAGTATCTTTACCGTGTTCCTATCAATACTATTTATAGCTGATAGGGAACCGGCTAGAAGTATCAATAAATTTATCTTGATTATCATCTGTGTCATTTCAGCGTCAAATTCTATGAAGAAGAACCGGATGGATCTTCATTTTCACGAAACCCAATCATGGGGATATCCAGCCTGGTTTCCCCAGGAAGCAGACCAGAAAAAAGGTATCGCCCTCACCTTCCCGATGATCCGAGAAGCCTGGGACAAGAGAAATGACCGGATTGCTCTTCTACAGTTGAAACCCCGGTTTCCCCTAAGGGCAATTTGGCTTTTCCGTGAATTTGAGTACCTCCATTCTAATAGTATGCTGAAACTTGTTAATCCGTCGCATACTCCCCCTCCCTCCCCTTTTCCGGATAAAAATAATTTGCTTTCTGCCGATAACATTGTAGTCTCATGCGCCTCCCAGATTGAGCCTGGAGGAAAGGTAGCACATCTGATCGACAGAGATCCGAATACGATCTGGCATGTGTCACTCGATAAAGTGGGGGAGTCAACCTGGGTAATCGTGGACTTTGGCGCGGAAGCTGAGAAAAGGGTAAAAACCCTGGCTGCTCGTCCAAGAATGGATATACCACGACAATTTTTCCAGAGAGCTGAGTTATGGGGGAGCAATAATGGCTTACAATGGGACTTGATCGCCCCTATTATTCAAGAAACAGCCCCGGAGTCTGGGGCATGGAAAAGTTGGGAGTTTGACAACACTCGGCCTTTTCGATACTATAAATTATCGATATTAACTGGACATGAGGATGGGGCAAAACAGAACTTTTTTTCCATCTCTGAGTTAGAGATGTATGAATAATAGAACCTTTCAAGGAGGGAAAGATGACAAAGTTTAGCCGCAAGGAAAAAATAGCCCTCATTATATTTGGAATTATCTTATTGGCAATTGTGGTTCAGATGTTTTTTCGCCTAGCGAAATTTCAGTCCTCCCAAGATCGGCCCCGAGTTGATGAAAGCATTGCCTTTCCCCATGATAATATCTTATCTCTTAATGAAGTGACGATCACCGCTGCTTCCCAGATCGGGGACGAGGCCGGACCTGACAAGTTGATCGACAACGATCCTACAACAATATGGCATGTACCACTCGATTTAGTTGATAAGCCCACCTGGGTGATGGTGGATCTTGGGGAAGGAAACGATACTATAGTTCATTCGCTGGCCGCGCGGCCACGCCAAGATATCCCCCGGCAGTTCTTCCGCTCCGCTGAACTTTTCGGGAGTAATGATGGGGAAGATTGGGAACCGATCAGTAAGATCATTCAGGGAACGATACCGAACAGCGCCACCTGGAAAGAGTGGGAGTTCGAGAATGACCAGGCTTTTCGATTCTACAAACTGGCTATCTCGAGTGGCCATGAAGGCGGAAATTTCTTCTCGATGGCGGAACTGGCTCTTTCTGAATAGTCTTATTTGTTCTTTCCCGATTTTTGTCAGCCGCAACTTTTAAGTTGCGCAACTGTTCAGATTCTAATCAGCCTAAACCAAATTTTTTTTGCGGCTCTTTGAAGGATACGGTCAGCCGTTATCAGCCGGTTGTTCTTCTCCTCGATCAGGACCAGGAAGATCGCATCATAAACCATAAGCTTAAGTTCCAGGGCAGAACTGAATTTCTGCACTATGAGTTGGTTTACGGTGTGACCGGCATTAACTTGCTGTTTTCGACAATCCTTTTATCAAATGCAAACCGGTAAATTCGACCGTATAGCCTTGATCTTGATCGTGGCCCTGGGAATCATACTCTTCCTGGTCTGGGCGCGGTTTCCTGATTATAAAGCCTTCGCCCAGGGGGATCCCTACCTGGATGCAAATCAGTACCTTCCGGGGAAGAACCTGGCAGAAAGAGGGTTCAACAAAGAGCATTTCCTGGCCGAGTACGCCAGCGGCCCGGAGGAGTGCTATCCGCTCTGGTACGCCCATAACCCCTCGCTCTCTGAGAACTTGAGCGGACTCTACTACCGCCTTGGTCTTCGAGAGATCTCCCAGCAACGGATCATCGCTATCCTCTGGAACCTGCTCAGTGCCTGGTTCTTCTACCTACTTCTGAAGCGGTTGGCTAGTCCCCTGGTCGCCCTCTTCAGTCTGGCAATCTTTATCTCCAACCCCCTCTATATCGCCTGGGGTGATAATCTCTTTGTCAACCATCAATGGTGTTTTGCCTTCGCGAGTATGTATTTCTTTTTAAAAAGCGCTGACTCTACTCAATATAAGGAACTTAGCGGACCTGAAGGTCCGCAACTACGGGAGGGGAAGCCTGGCCCCGATAATCGCCGTTGGACTCGAAAAGCGGATAAGCCGCTTCGCGTTAAAAAGCCGCTCCCACAAAATTTACTTAAATTTCAAAGTGCTAAATTTTTCCTGGGGGCGGCGGCATTCTTTTTCTTCCTTCTCTGCTACTCAAACTATGAATACGTCCCCTTTGTTGTAATCTTCTTTATTGGCCTTAAGCTGTTTAAGATACAAAAATTCCCCTGGGCTAAGATCGTTCTCCTGCTGGGAGCTGGGTTGGCTGCTATTGTTATCCACCAACTCTGTGTTATCCAAGCAGTTGGCTTGAACTACTGGCTTCTGGACAAGACTGAATCCCTCCTCCACCGAACCGGGATGGGGGTAACCTCCCTCATGGAGATATATAAAAAAATCCCCCTTCTGATGTGGGAAGAACAGGCCGGACTCCACGGGAGCTTCACCCTCTCAACTTACTGGAAGGGCTTCTATCTTCATCTGGAGAACCTCTTTGGATGGGGATGGGCAATTGGACTGCTCGCAGTCTGTGTATTTAACCAAATCCTTTTGCCGGGTCATCCTATGGAGAGGAAGAAGCTGCTCAAGAGTATTATCCTCTTCTTCATTATGAGCGGATTTTGGTTTGTGGCCGTTGTCCAGCATACCGCCGATCATCAATGGGGCTCCACGGTCCTCCTCTTCGGGCCGTTTACAGCTTTCCTCTTCGGATCAATACTGGCCGGTGCTTATGAAAATTTTCTCAAGAGAAAAACGGGAGTTGATACCCAAGCTATGCTCGGTTCGAGGGGCTGTAAGGTATTCGGCATTATAATAATCATTCTGGTATTGGGGGGCCTGGTCTTCGGAAGAGTCCGTACCTTTCGGCCTTTTAAAGCTTATCCCGGGGTAGAGGCGCTGAAGAGATATAAGGGGGCATATTTTCTGAGCAGTTCCATCCCGACACTGATCTCTGCCTGCACCGGCACCCCCACCGGCTGGCTATCCGGCAAACATCCGGCACAGAGCTTCTTCCGAGCCCGTTATATAGTCAACCCTAACTGTAAGCTCCTCTTCGAGCCCGAATTCTTCTTCTCCCCACAGCATCCGGAGGACCCCGACTTTGCTCGCATGTTCGATTCCTGGCTCTCAGTTAATTACCAGATAGAAGAAAAAGGAGAAGATTTTACCATCTATAATCTTAAAGAACCGCTCAAGCCCGAAAGCATCAAGTTAATTGATAGACAACGCTTTGAAGATATTCAAAATAACTTACCCAAAGCGATTCCAGCCCGTCTGAAAAAGGATAAGAAAGATCACAGTTACCACCATCCACCCCCGGCTCGGGAGGCCGGAGCAGGCGCCGCGGAATGGATCGGACGAAAGATACTCGAGGCAACCGGTTTCGTTATACCGTTAAAGCTGGAAACCGGTGGAGAATCGGTTTCCGTCCAGCCTTTAAGCGACAATCTCTTCTCATCCCCATATCCGCTCAATTCCAGTTCCTTTTTTAAAGGTAAACACCCACCTGAGTATCTCTTCAATCCTGATCCTGCCCAGTTCTGGCACATCTCTCTTAACAAGATCGGTGATCCGACCTGGGTGACGATCGATTTCGGTAAAAACCGGGAAAATTTAATTAATTTCATCAGGGTAAAGCCCCGGCCGGATATCCCGCGCCAGACTTTCCAACACGCTGTAATCCAGGGGAGCTCTGATGGTCACAATTGGGTAGATATCGCCGCTATAATTCAGGAGGAGATTCCATCCTCTAAAGATTGGGCCGGTTGGTTCTTCACCAATGATACGCCCTATCGTTTCTACCGCCTCTTTATTGCTGATGGCCATGAGAGAAACGGCGCCTTTTTCTCCCTGGGCGCTTTGGAAATGTACCATGTAAAAAAAATTGATTCTCAATAAAATCCCTGAGGAGATACGGCTTTAGATTCAAACTTAGGGAATAAATCACAAATAACAAATTCCAAATCCCAATAACCGAAATTCCAAACTATCACTTCGCCCCGCCATGGCGGGGTAACTACGAAAATCTCGTAGCTGTCGACCTTTAGGTCGTTGAATTTATTTTATGAAGAATAATAAACTCATATCTTTCTTCCTCCCGGCAGCGTTGATAGTCATTCTGGTTATACTATCGTACAACAACGTGGTCTTCCTCCGCCGCTCGCTCAACCCGGTCCTCCTGATCCCGCCGGCGGATATTCAGCTCTCAACTGGCTGGGCGGACATCACCGGCACCGACAGTAATATGCACGGCTGGCACGTCGATCTGGCCAACCCCGCTTATCTGGAATGGCCGGTCAACGCTTTTGTAGGCAAATCCTTAAAAGCGGGTTTTATCCCGCTGGTGATGCCCCATCAAAGCCTGGGGGTCCCTCTGATCGGCCAGTACTGCCACCGTATTCTCTCGCCTTATCAGATGATCGAGAACCTCTTCTTTCCCCATGGTTACGATCTCTTTCTCATCCTGCGCCTGATCCTGGCCGGCGTGTTTACATATCTCTTTATTCGCCCCCTCTGCCGCCGCGTAGAATCTTCACTTCTGGCCGCGGTCGGATATGGCCTGGGGAGCATCATGGTGATTTACTCCAATCATGAAGAGGTCTCAAACGTGGCCATGATGCTCCCCCTGTTGATGTGGGCGGGGCGGGCCTTCTTCGACCGGCCCGGGCTTTCGCGTGGATGCTGGCTGACCCTGGCCCTGGTTCTGGTCCACACAGCGGGTCAACCGGAGATCCAGCTCTATCTCCTCTTCCTCGCCTTTCTCTACGGGCTCACGCGGATTTTCACAATTCCCGCCGGAAGCCGGAAAGCGGCACTGGCGTACTGTGCGGGCGCGATTCTATTGAGCGCGGTGATCGCGGCCCCGCAGATCTTTCTCTTCCTCAAGTTCCACCAGGAAGCCTGGACCTATCATCCCCCGGGAGGAAATCTGGGGATTCAAACCCCGATGAAGATCTATAACTTTCTCTTCACTTTCTTCCCCAAGCTTCGCCAGACACCCTGGCCATGGTCTTACCGGACCGGCAATTTGCTGTGGGACTGGGTCGGCGGCTACTTCAGCCTGGGGTTGCTCGTTCTGGCCGCCGCCGCGGCACGCGGGCCGCGCCGTAACCGGAGAGAGATTATCCTCTTCGGCGCCTACTTTCTCTTTATCCTGGCGAAAAATCTCGGCTGGAGTCCCGCCCAGATACTCGGCCTTCTCCCCTTCTTCGACCAGACCTGGAGTCCCCGCTGGGCGGCGCCGACCTGGAGCTTCGCCCTGGCGGTACTGGCCGGGTTCGGGCTGGACAATCTACTGAGCCCTTCCCCCGCCGGGGAGATTTCATCAGTTCCACAACCGAGCCGTACCCGAAGGAAGTTAACCGATATCCTCGCTAATCCTTTGCTCTCCTTCGCTCTTCTTATTGTAACTTTCATCCTGGCAATTATCACCTGGCGGCTGGGACGGTCTTATTGGGACGCCGGGCAACTCCGGGGATATGTATTCTTCAGCGGAGCCCTCTTTTTTCTGCTGGCAGGAGGCGCTTTTTTTGTCTATCGTCTCTTCTCCCGGGCGGTCCGGGTTTATCTGAACGGCCTGGGCCAGACAATAAAGCACGCTCTCGTTCATGAACAGATCGGGATGATCGCCTTTCTCTCCGCCATCGCCTTCGCCGCGGAGCGATGGTTCCCGCTCGAGCACTACATCTTCTCTCAAGCTGAGCCGCTGTCATCATACCTCTTCGCCGCGCCCGTTCTTCTCTCCGCGCTCTTCGGCCTCTTCTTCATGGCCGCCTATCCCGCTCACCTCGGCACAGTTATTCTATCTTCCATCGCTATTCCTTCGGTCATTCTCGGCGGTTGGGCGGATCTACCGGGGGGGATATTCCAAACCCTCTACTGGGTTCTCTTCGGCCTGGCGGTTCTCTCATTTCTGACCTTCGCCAACCGGCCCCGGATCAGGCGTATCTGTCTCCCCCTCCTCTCCCTTCCTCTCCTCTGCGGCCTGGTCGCCCTGGCTCTGACTACCACTTTCTTCCGGCGGGGCGATCAAATGCTCCGGCTCCACTATTATTTCGCGATCCTGATTCTGGCCGTCTTCTCCGGGTTGAGCCGCTGGCGATCCAGGGGAGTTGTCGGCAGCGGCTGGTTCTTCCTTTTCCTGGTCTGGACGGAGCTTACGATCTACATCCCGAAGAATCACTCTGACCGATACCTGCTGATTGACTCCATCCCCTTCCTGATCGCCGCGTTGACTCTCCTGGGATTCGCCTTCTGGTTCAGGCGATCACAGCTCTCCACGAAGCGACAGATAATTTACCTGCTGACCAGCTTCCTCCTCTGCGCCGGGTCCTTGCTCGTCATTGAGAGCAGTTCCTCAAAATACCTGCCTAAAAGCTACGCGCCGGACGAACCGCTTCCGTTTATACTATATCTTCAAGACAAACAACCGTCCGCCGTGATCGGTATCGGACGTGTGCTCTCTCCCAACTTCGCCTCCGCCCACGGAATAACCGATCTGCGGGGCTGCGTATCCATGAATACCAATGCCTATCAGTTCTTTCTCGAGAATATCCTTCAGGTGGTTCCCCGCGGCACCAGTTTCTCACTATGGTTTACCGGGGATAATCCTATCCGAAAGGATAGGGGCACTGCTTATGGAAGTTCCCGGAATGAGCATCTCCAGGCTTTCAAGAGAGCCCTCCCTTTTTACTCCCTCGCCTCAACCCGATACGTTATCTGTCCGACGGGGGTACTCAATGCGATCGGAAACTCAAAGAATATGGGGATACGTAAAGTTTACGAGCGGGAGGTAGACATCTGGGAGATACCGGCCCTTCCCCCCGCTTTCATAGCTCATAAGGCGGATGTCATCTCGATGCTCTCCGAAACCAATCGATGGGGAAACACAGTCGTCACCAACGAGGAAGTGCTGAAAGGGGAACGCGTTATTCTGGAAGAAGCACCGGATTCCTTCCTCCCGGAGAGTGAGCCGTCTGCCGCCGACCGGGCCGAGTTAATCACCGGGGACAACCCCAATCTCCTCCGGGTACGATTCTATACCGAGCAACCGGGTTACCTGGTCATCAACCGCGCCTATACCAACCTGTTACAGGCGTATATCAACAATAAAAATCTTCCAATTCTCAAAGCCAACGGCCCCTTCATGGCCATCCCCGTCCCCGGAAGCAGTGATGAACGGGTGATGGAACTCACCTACATCTCACCCGCGACCAGGCTCTCCTTTATCCTCAGCATCTTGGGGCTCCTGGTGGTCGGGGGGGGACTTGTCATCCCGGCGTTAAAGAAGAAACTCCGCGTGGGTTGAACAGAACTTATCCCGGCTTCGCTGGGGACTTTTTCAGACAGGATAACAGGATTAACAAGATTTTTTTAAATTTTATCCCACTTTATCCTGTAAATCCTGTCAAAAAATACAAATTCCTATACGATGAACTTTGCCCCGCCCTGGCGGGGCGACTACGAAGAAGCAGTAAACAGAATTATTGTGCGCCAGAGGCGCATCTCCTCCAGAGGCGGACCCCGCAACGGCGGGGAGCCTCAGGTTAAAAATTCAGAAGCAGTAGAACATAGCACAGCAATTCATAAATACGTCGGGAGGATTTTGCTGTTTTCCCATTAATTCTTTCGTTATATTTAACCAATGATCCTGATACAGATAATTACCATCTGGCTGATCTCCACGGTGATGGGAGTGGTCTCATTTCCCCTCCTCTTCTCGATCGCGCCCCGTCTGAAGGACCGGGGATACGCCATCTCCCGGATCACCGGCTTGGTGCTGGTCGCGTTCCTCTCCTGGCTCCTCTCCAGCTTGAAGATACTGCCCTTCGGGCAAATCTCGGTGGTCCTCTCTCTCTTCTGCCTGGCCGTTATCTCCCTGGCGGCGGGATACTCGAAACGGGCCGCGCTCATCTCTTTCCTGAAGGAGCGGCTCCGGCTCATTCTCTTGATCGAGGCAATCTTCCTGGCCGCGCTGATCGTCTTTCTCCTCGTCATCTCGCTCAACCCCAATATCGACCCCGACAGCGAGCGGTTCATGGATTACGCGCTCCTGAACAGCATCGATCGGACCCAGTACTTCCCGCCACTCGACCCCTGGTTTGCCGGCAAGATCATGAATTACTATTATTACGGCTACATCATCGTGGCCGCCCTTCACAAACTGGCCCCCATCCCCCTTCCCGTCTTCTTCAATCTGACCCTGGCCCTGATCTACGCCCTCTTCATCATAGCCTGTTTCGGGATTGGTTATAATCTCACCGGGAGGAGAGCTTACGGATTCTTGGCTCTCTTCGCCATCATGCTGATCGGCAATCTGGACGGCTTGGGTCAGGTGGTCGGGAAAGGGTACACTCACTTCTCGGCCTTTCAGAGCGCCCGGGTACTGGTCCAGGGGCCACACGACAATCCCCTCGACTATCCCATCACCGAATTTCCCAGCTTCAGTCTCTTCTACGGCGATCTTCACCCCTATGTCATCACCTACCTGATAAACATGGCGATCCTGAATCTCCTCCTCAACCTCGCCCTCTCTCCCGCTTCCGGCTGGAAGGCGTTCGGAGAAGACCGCTCCGCCCGTTTTTCGACCCTGATTGTTCTCTCGATCATGATCGGATGCCTGCTGGGGGCCCATACCTGGGACTATCCTGTTTATCTGGCGGTGGCCGCAACTATCCTGGCCTATCTTCAATGGCGGCACCGGCAGGGGGCAGGAAGACCGGCGGAGAAGTTCGTCTCTTTCCTGCGGTTCGTGCCACCGGTCGTGGCCCTGGTATCGCTCAGTTTCATCCTTTATCTCCCGTTCAACATTAACTTTATCCGGGAACAGGCCGGGCATGAACGGGGCGGTATCGGCCTGGTCTCTCTCCGCACCCCAATCGGGCTCTTCCTGGTCGCCTTCGGAATCTTTATCTTCTTCCTGGTTGTCTATATTCTCGCCCATGTTAAAAAAATTCCGGCCAAACCAAGCGAAAAAGTATCCTTGAAGCCACTAATTCTTTTCCTGATCGCCGCTTTGATAATATTTATCGGCTACGGACCCGGCTCGATCTTTAAACAGACCTATTTCCTGATTATTATTCTCTTCATCCTTCTGGGGATCATCCTTCTCTTCTCCCCGCTTGAATCAGGAGAGCATTTCATCTTGATCCTGGCCCTGGTCGCTCTGGGATTGACCATCTTCTGTGAGTTTTTCTTTCTGATCGACCATTACAAAGGCGGCGGCTATGAACGGATGAACACCATCTTCAAGTTATATACCAACGTCTGGTTATTACTGGGGGTGGCGGCGGTTTATTCCATCTTCTTTGTTAATTGTCTCCTGAAAGACTCTCCCCGATTTCGAATTTTCTGGAAGACAATCGTTATTCTCTTTCTCCTGGCGGGCTTCTTCTTCCCCCTGGGAGCCATCGGCGAACGGATCCGGGGATGCCGCCAGCCGCTGACCCTCGATGGGGTCGCCTACCTTTCCCAGCCCCCTCCTCCGGGGCATCTAAAAGAATGGAGCTGGGATCTGGATGACTGGAGGGCGATCGGATGGATCGAGGAGAATATCTCCGGGCGCCCGACTATTCTCGAGGCGGGCAATATGACCAATGCCAAGGGAGATGAATCACAGGCCTATCACTGGGCTTCCCGGGTAGCCACCTTTACCGGATTGCCGATCCTGGTGGGATGGGCGAATCACGAAGCGGGCTGGAGAAATGACTGGGAGGAACCGGGGCAGAGAAAGCGGGATACCGACCTCCTCTACCGGACCACCAATCCCAACGCCGCCATCCATCTCATCAATAAATATAACATCCAATATATCTATATCGGGGGAGTAGAGCGGGAGAGATATCCGGAAGAGGGATTGCGGAAGTTTGCCCAATTGGGGAATCTAGTATACCAGGACGGACCGGTAGAGATCTGGAGGGTCGGTTTGGAGGATTGAGTCATGAGAAGAATCTTCCTCCAAAATCCGGCTTTGTTCAATCCCCAATTCCCATTCCCTATTCCCCGTTTTTCAAGAAACGCAACCTCATATTGGTCAGGACGGGCGCGGCTATGGGGGCGGTCGGGCCAGCCCGATAGAACATCGTCTCCGGGAAGAGATCGTCCGGCCAGAGCAACCTTTCATAATAGACCATTGTCTTTGATCCCCGGGGCCAGCTCATCCCCACGAAGATACTCTTCTCCCCGGTGGTAAAGGTGAAACTACTCCACTCGCCTTTCTTTGCGACGGCAAGATAGTCGGACTGCGTTATCAACCGGTCCGGTTTCCCATCCCGGTCCGTATCCGCGTACGCCACCAGCCGAAACCCTCCTTCTTCCCCGGGAGCGGCATGAGCGGCTTCCAATAACATATGATTACTCTTCCGCTTCCACGGGTTCACTTCCCAGATCTGGAGATTGTAATAGTCTGCAAGTAGCGATTTATCGGTCAGATACTCCTGGTGTTTGACCGCGACCGGAAACCCGCTGGGGGGCGGCTTTCTCTTTGAAAGAAGCAATAAAATACGGAAGATTCCTGATTGGATCCCAGGTTGCGATGACAGATCATCTCCTCTCGATCTGCCGGGTCCCATATAACTCTCACCTGAGGTCAGCGCAGTCAAGGTGGTTTCCCATATTCTCCAATCATCATCAATCAGATATTTATATATAGATAGCCGATCCGGCGATTTAGACAAGGTCGGCCCCTCGAATATCCCTGGGTCGTCGAAAACCCGGTAATCGCCGAACAGATCCACGTAGCAATCATCCGCTTCTTCGGCCGGGATGAAGCGAACCTCGACTTCGATCGAACTTTTTCCTTCCAGCTTCTTTAAATCCAGCGGGACCGTATACCACTGCCGAAGATCCGATATCTTTCGTTTTGTCTCTCTAAGATAGATAGGAAACGCCCGGCGTATAACAGGGGGTACCCAGGAGGCGGAATCAGGGCTTAACCCTCCTTCAAAATGGCGGACGATCTCGCCATCGATCGATATCATCATGTCATACCACCGGTTCACTCCTGAGACTAAATCTAACTTCAGGTCCACGCTGCGGTATTTTCTCAATTCTGCCGGTAACGCTATCGTCTGCCTGATTACCTGATCCTGATTATCCAGCCGGATTTTCCATTCGTGCCAGTTGGGGTGAACTTTTATAGCGGAGAGATAGACCAGGAGGATACATGCCGAGGGGAAGGCAGCTCCGAATAGCCTGCGCCATCCACTTAAGCTTGAACGATAAACGATGAATAAAAGCGGGATGAGCGAAAGAATAAATAACGTAGAAAAAAAGACCCAAAAATAATGCGCGGTGATAAAAGTTAGGCCGGGAAGAGTCATCATGGAATAACACGGCCGACCCATGACACTCAATCCAAACAGGAAACTCGAAATCAATAGTAACACTAAACATCTATAAGTACTTCTTCCTCGCTTCCTGAGGAGCGCTGCCAGTCCCAAAACTAATCGTTGGCCGAACCAAACCCCCGCCATAATCATAAGCGGAATAAGAGGGAGGATATACCGACTCTCTGCATCGGCGAGAAAGCACATCGCCCAGCCATAGATAAGAGAGATGACGACCGGCCAGGCCCGGGGACCAAGCCCCGTAAGCAACGCGATACCGAAGAGGCCCATGATCAAAAACACCCGATTAAAGATATCGATTCCGGAGGGAGGCAAGATATAGCTCTGAAGAAAGTCATTGTACGCCCGCTGATAAAAAAGCCACCCCTTAGCCAGAAGAACCGGAAGAGCCTCGGCCGGTTTTCTTAAGAGTATCTGAAGATAAGCTTTGAAGTATTTCTCATCTACGGCGCCTGGTTTTCGCTCCACTTTAACCGACCGAAGTATCTCCCCTCCCGGTGGACCGACTGTCTGAAGGCCGCGATTGGGAGGATAGACCCCGCAGTACATGGCCATGCCATTGCGCTGGCTTCCGCTGATCCATGAGCGGTGATGTCTATCAATGCGGGGAGTCCAGAAGAGCCGGGGAACGATGATGATAACCAGGCCGAGTATGAAGAGGAGACTCTTCAGAGGGAACCATCGCACTGACTTTGCTGCTAACCGGGTCCATTTAAACTTCCCGGTAGGAGAAGAAGACTTCGGGAAGAAGCGGGCCGTTCTTCGCAACACCAAACCCGCAACCAGCATCGGCCAGTACAAAAGATAGATATATTGAAAGAAGGCCCTGGTAATGACCATCAGGGCGGTTGCCAACCCGGATAATAGAATCAACCACCAGGATCCCCGGTCAAGGGCAAGCACCAGAAGCCAGTTAGCCAGCATAAAAACAAAGATAGCCAGCGTCTCGGTGAGGAGACGCCCCTCGGATATGACAAGGGGAATATAAAACGCGGCTACTAAGATCGTGATCAGGGCCACCTGCCGGTTAAACAACCGAACGGAGATTAAGTAGAGAAGAAGGATGCTCAATGTCCCCAGAATAGCCTGGGATATCCGGGCGGATTCAAAGTCTACTCCCCGGATCAAATATACAACGCTCAAAAAGAAAGGATAAAGCTCGCATTTAGGAAGAGCCATCTCATAGGCTTTCTTAAAATGGGTGATGAAAGCTTCCCGGGCAGGCCAGGCAGCAAAAGCCTTCGCGAATTCTTTAGCCTGGATATTATATCCGGCCGCGTCCCAGACTACGGGAGCCTGGTGATAGCGGAGAAGAAAATTAATCCGGAAGAGAAAAGCCGCGATAAGGATAAGGGCGACCGCCCCGCCAACAATTATTTTTTTTCTCTTCTTCACTAATTTTATCGGCCCCGAAAAATTATTATTGAAACTCCGATACCTCCCGGTACCAGGACTGGGGGGGCCTGCCGGAGATAACTACCCGGGCTGCCTGTACCCCCATATGAATAGTATCGTGCATGTCGGTATTGAGAAAGAGGCCCTGACGACCGGTAGAATAAAAGTTTTTTATACGGGACAATCCGCCCAGGAATGTCTCCAGATTATGTTCGAAGGCAAGATCGTAGATGGGGTAGGCGTCTTTTACCCTGGTGATGAGACACTTTCCTGCTCGGGAGCCATCAATTATGTCGATACTCGCGATATCTTCCAGAGCCAGCGCCCTCAATTCTTCATCGGTCGCATTCCAGAGTAAATCGTCGTATTCACAGCAGAGCTCAAAAGTTATCAATGTCTTCTTTGCGGGCTTTGGGTCAAGCAACAGATTCTTCTGCTCACAGAAACGATTGAATCGGAAGTGGGGATCGAGGAGATAGATCCAGTGCGCCCGGCTGATGATCGGAGAATTGATAATCAGATTAACGAGGATCAAAGAACGGTTTCGTAGGCTTCGCCCGGCGGTGAACTCTTCTTCAGAAAGACCGGGTCGACAGAGTTTGCTAACCTCGGTAAGCGGGATGGTAGATATCACATCCGCGCATGGGACTGAATGTTCCTCACCGTCCTGATCGACAATTACCGATACCACCCGGTTATCCCGGAAAGTGATTCCGGTCGGAACAGTATTCAGCCAAATTTGGCCTCCTCCCTCCCTGATCCTTTTCGCCATATTGGCGAAGATCACTCCCATCCCTTCTTCAGGGTAGAGAAAGTCATTCCAGTAAGTAGCCTGTTCCTGGCCCTTCCCCCCTAATAACTTGACTAGGATATCTTTGAGGTTCAGCTTATGCAGCTTGGAGGAGGCAAGACGGATGGAAAGCCGCGCGGGGGCTATCCCCCAGACCCTCCGGGAGTATTGTCCAAAACAGAGATTATAGAGGGTCCGTCCGAATCTTTTTATGCCCCAGGTTTCAAAGGAGTCGTCGGGCCGGGGGAACAAGGTGTATTTTATCGAGGTATAGATAAAATCCCCTATCATTTGAGCTGAAAAGAACGGGTTCAATCCGCGGACGAGTTGCCAGAATTTCAATGGGTAATCGTAGTACCCACCTCTGATCAGCATATTGGTAACCCGCTTTTTGACCGCAAGAACGCCGTCATAATGATCCCTGATCAGCCCATCGATTTCATCTTCCTTTACATGGTAGGTATGCGGCCCGAACTCGATAATAAATTCCTCCCAGAATCGGGACGAGGAGATACCTCCGACCAGAGATCTCTTCTCCAGCACTATTACCTTCCGTCCCGACTTTTCTATTGTCCGGGCCGCAGCAAGGCCTGCGGGCCCGGCACCGATTATAATAATGGGCAACTCGCTATTCATTGAGTGATTAAATCATTTTTTTATCAGCCGGGGCGAGAATGGTCACCAAAGGCGACAGCGGATCAGACAAGCTTTCAGGGCGATCATCAATCCGGTTTTGGCGATACTATAAAATTCCTTCAATCCGGTACCATGACCTGAAGCTCCTCCCTGGCGACTGAAATACGTAACCGGAACCTGAACGATACGATACCCCTTCAATGCCCCCCTCACTACGATCTCCATCTCATAGATAAAGCGGTTATCTTTAAAGTCGATATCCCAGATGGCTTTCCGGTTCCAGGCTTTTAAACCGGTAGTTACATCGGTAACGGCTTGGCCGGTGAGGCAGGAAATAAATCGATTCAGGAAGGTATTCCCTTTATCCCGGAAGAAATTGGACCGGTACCCTGATTTATCTGCCCCATCCATAAAGCGTGATCCAATCGCCAGATCGGCTTCTCCTTCAAGGACAGGCCGTATGACCCGGGGAATATCCTCGGGAACAAACTGAAGGTCAGCATCAAACTGCAGCATTGCCGGGTGAGATGCCAGGGTAATGCCGAGTTTGATGGCATGACCCTTTCCGCTGTCACCGTAATTTTTGAATACACGGATCGGGATCGACCGCTCCCTCCCCCATTCTGCGGCGATATCGGCAGTTCGGTCCTTCCCCCCGTGAATCAGGATGATCTCCGCAGCCGGCGCCGCCTTCCAGACCCTCTCCAGGCATTCAGGGATGGTCTTTTCTTCGTTAAAGGTCGAGATTATAATCGTAAATTTACCCATGATTAAAGAGCGGCCATTGGTTGGCGAGCGAGGAATTTAATATTAACCGTAACCGTAATATTATATGCCGTTCTAACTCTTGATCTTATCGCTTATTCACTATTCCGGTTTTGATCTTCTATCGTTATTCCCCGTTCAGGCTTCGGTATTTGTCATCCCCCCTCCCGGATCCCCTAGCTTCTCCGGATCATAGAAGATAATCTGAGAGCCGTTTTTTTCAAAATTAAACGAGACTTCCAGAAGTCCGGGAAGAGCTGACCGGACTGCCGATTGACCGGATAGAGGAACATAGAGAAGCAGGAATCCACCTCCCCCGGCGCCCAGCAGCTTGCCCCCCAGAGCTCCGGCTCGAATGGCGTGATCGTACATTCTGTCGATCTTCGGACTACTCACGCCGGTCCCCATGTTTTTTTTCAATTTCCAGCCTTCGTCCAGTAACCGGCCAAAGTCATCCAGATTGCCATCCGGATCACATAAAATATCACGCCCCCGGATAGCCAGCTCCGAGAGATTGCTGAGCAATTTCCGGTTATCATCTATCCGCAAGACATGCTCTTTCTGGATCTCATTCGAATATCGCTGGATGCCGGTGTATAAGAGGATGAGATTATTCTGCAGGCTTTGGAGAATCCCCGGAGGACATACTACCCTTTCAATCCGCACATCATTTGTTCCCTGGAAGCAGATATAATTCAATCCTCCGTAAGCGGCAGCGTACTGATCCTGGTAGCCAACATTCTCGGGGATCAAATCTCTCTCCACGAAGACCGCTTCCTTCGCTAGTCGTCGCGCGGAGACGCGCCGGCCGCTATAAGCATAGAGGGCCTGGAGCAGCCCTACCACAAATGAGGAGGAAGTTCCCAGCCCGGTCCGGGCGGGCAGATTTGAGAAATAATTGATTTCGATATTGGAATTGATCCCCAGATGCTTCAGGCAAGCCCGGACCGCCGGATGCTTGATCTCATCAACCCTGTTGACAAGCTCCGTCTTTGAATACGATATCTTGATCCGGTAATCAAAAAAATTACTGAGGTAATTAACGGTCAGATATACGAACTTATCTATCGTTGTGGAGAGAACAGCTCCTCCGAAACGCGTGAAATGCTCGGGGAAGTCCGCCCCGCCGCCGAAGAAACTGATTCTTACTGGTGTCTGAGAGATAATCATATTAAGAATTCCTTTACTACCATCTCCGATTCCGGCAGATCTATCAGCTGGCTTATCTTCTCATTATTAACTTTATACGTCTCTAAAGGAGGATCTTTATGCAAATAACAAAGGGGTTTATTCAGCCCGAGGCGAATTTTTTTTAAACTGATCGTTCCCCGGCCACAGAGATTGAAGACATCGCACCGGATATCTCTCTTTACTAGTTCGAAGACAAATTCCGCCGCCAGAGCAGTCGGCAGATATTGATAGCGGGAGTCTTCATCTACCCGGAGGGGAATATCGTGTAAAAGATCAAATACCGGGTTCTTCTTCAACCCGGGCCCCAGTACTCCCCCCAGGCGAATGATCAGCCAATCGGAGATGTAATGCCTCACCAGCTTTTCGCCCAGGTACTTGTGAAACCCATAATGAGAGAGCTTCTTAAGGTCAATCCCGGTGTCTTCCCGGTTATGGCGAGGGTCCTGATGGTCAGGATAGACATCGATACTTGAGATAAAAACATACTTCCGGAAAGAAAAATCAAAGAAAGAATGGAGAAGCGCCTCCAGCGAATAACGAAAGTCCCGGACCGGGTCTTCATTGGCCAGGTATTTCTTTGAATTCCCGGCGGCGTTGATCAGAAGATCACAACCTTGTCCCCAAAAAGTATCGTAATTATCCAGGTCAATACAATCGTAGTCTATCCCCTCATTTTCGCAGAACCGCGTAAAGGCGGAACCGATAAATCCCTTTCCCCCCAGAATAAATACCTTCACAACCGGACCATCCCACTGGAATAGTTGCTGACAAACCAATCGATAGTCCGCTTCAACCCATCCCGCAAGGAGGTCGGGCAGTCGAGGCCCAGGGACCTCATCTTTTGATTGGCAAAAATTTTCAAAACCTTGCCATCCGGTTTCGACCGGTCCCAGGCTATCTTCCCCGGATACCCGGTTAACTCTTTCACCAGTTCGGCCAGTTGCCGGATCGAGGTTGACCGGGCGGTGGAGAGATTGATGGGCTCCGAATTATCATAATCCTCAAGAAAATACGGAAGAAGTTCAGCCACATCCGCCGCGTAAACAAAATCCCGGGTAGGCTTTCCGCTTCCCCACATCACAACTTCCGCCTTATTCTCCTGTTTCGCCTCGTAAAACTTCCTGATCGTGGCCGGGATGACATGGCCGTTATCGAGTTCATAATTGTCATACTCCCCATACACATTTCCGGGAATCAGAACTATCGAATTGAAGCCGTACTGGCGCCGGTAGGCTTCGGACTGGATGATGACCATCTTCTTGGCTACGGAGTAAGGAGTGCTCTCGAAGGCGGGGAGGCCATCCCACATCTGTTCTTCGGAGATCGGGGAAGCTGCCGAGGAGGGATAACTGCACCCGCCGATTGCCGTTACCATCTTCTTCACGCCCGCCAGTTTGCCTTCATGGACAGTCATTGTCTGGATCATTAAGTTCCGGTAGAAGAAATCGGCCGGGTAGGCAAGATTAGCCCCTATCCCTCCCACATATCCGGCCAGGGCGATTACCCGGTCGGGCTTATGATCCCGGTACATCCGCCGAACCTGGTCCTGCTCCGTCAGGTCATAATCCTTCGATGAGAGAGGGATTATCTCGGCGTCACCATATTTCTTCTCCAGGACCGGTACAATGTGCCGCCCGAGAAACCCGGACGCTCCGGTGATTAAAATACTGAACTTATCAGTCATGGCTTTATGATTATTACAGATTATTATAGATCGAGTCTTTTAAAAACACATACGCCTTAATTAGATTCTTTATCCCCCAATTCAGGGAGTACCGGGGTTTAAACCCGGTTCGTTCGATCTTCTCGTTGCTTACGATATAGTCCCTCTGATCCGGGTCCTTCCCAATATCCGAGGTGATGATCACCAGATCCGGGACCTGTTTCTTGATCACCCGGCAGAGCTCCAGCTTGGAGAAATTGGCTTTGCTCAAGCCGACATTATAGACTTCATTCTTCAGGCGGGAGAAGTTGAGCAATCCGAAATGGAACACCCGGGCAATGTCCCGGACATGGATAAAGTTGCGCTGGAAATGTTCCTCGAAGAGAACAATGCAGCGGTCGCGAACCGCCCGGTACGTAAAATCGTTGACTATCAGGTCCACTCTCATCCGGGGGGAGACCCCGAACGCGGTGGCCAGGCGAAACGCGATAACTTCGCCCTTCTCCATGAGTATCTTTTCCGCCTCCACTTTATTACGCCCGTAAAGTGAGATCGGACGAAGCGGAGTTTCTTCGGTGCAATACACACCCTCTTCACCTATCCCGTAACCGCTATTGGTAACGGGGAAGAGAACCGCCTGCCCACGTCCCCGTAATTCGTTGATCAGTTTAATCGCGCCGACATTGATGCTTCTGGAATCCCGCGGATGGAGATCGCAGGCCGGAGCTCCGACCACCGCGGCCAGGGGAATAAGTACATCGGCTTCGGCCACCAGCGGCCTGACCACGGTCCGATCCCGGACATCTCCCCGCACAATGGTCAGCCCGCGGTACTGACAGAGATGAAGCAGGGAAGTTTGACGGTATCGGAAGTCATCAAGGACTATAACCGGGTGCCCCTTCTTCAAAAAGTGCTCGACCATTATCGAGCCGACGTAGCCGCCCCCCCCGGTGATTAAAATTTTTTCCTTTGTATTTGCCATCTTATTTACCTTATATTGACTTTTCTTCGTTCTTCAGGTGCCGGGCCAGGGACAGCAATCCCTTTGAGAGCGGGATAGTGGGAATGAACCCGAAGAGATCTTCCATTGGACGGGGTGAAGGGAGGAAATTAATGTACTCCGGGACCTCCCCTTCCATGCGCACCCGGACCTTGACATTGAAGACCCGAGCGGCTTCTTCCACCAATTTTTTAATTGTATAGGGCTTGCCGACGCAAAAATCCACCACTCGGTCCTTTACCCCACTTTTCAGCATCGCTTCCACCCCCCGCACCGTGTCGTCTATAAACATGGCATCGATTAAATTTTTACCGTCACCCCGGATGGTGAATTCATCCTTCTTCTCGATCGCGAAATTTCGAACCAGGCGGGTATATATCTTGCGGGGCGGTTCATAAGGACCATATGCGCCGAAGAAACGCAGAATAATGTAATTGCCGATTCGGCCGATCTTCCGGAAAAATTTAACATACTGCTCGCAGGCCAGCTTGCCGATCGCGTAAGGCAACAGGGGATCAAGAAAGGAATCAGGAGAAACCTGCCCCGAAATGCCGTCATAGACCGCCCCGGACGAAAAGTAAACGACTTGCCGGGCCCGAAAACGGGAAAAGAAGGATATAAGACCACCGGCCGAGTCCCGCAGGTCTTCCCGGGGATGGCCGACGGAATAAGCAGGATCGCCATTCCCGGCCAGGTAGATCACCGCGTCCCATTCTTCTCCCGCCGTTTTGGATAATCGGTCCAGAGAGGCCCCGTCATTCAAGTCAACCGCCGCACATTCGACGTTTTCCAGTCCACGCTCGTCAATAAACCTGCTCAGACTCTCTTCCCTGTCCAGGGCGAGTATCCGGTAACGCGGCGGGAGATTCAGCAAGAGATTCTTGCCGACAAATCCTCCCGCGCCTGTGATTATTATTTTCATAATGCCAAGCGAAAAAACGTGGAATTCGCGGATGATAAGAATATATTCAGAAGCATCCCCTTCATTCCTTCAGATATTCCCGATACCACTCGATACTGCGCTTTAATCCTTCCTCCAGCATAACAACCGGCTTAAAGCCTAATAGCCTCTCGGCCTTCTTCGTGCTGGGGATTCTCAATGCCACATCCGCGCCCAGTTCTTCGCGGAACTGGAGCTTCGAGGAGGAGCCGCTGAGTCGGATTATCTTCTCCGCCAGGTCCCGGATGGTAACTGCGGTAACGTGATTGCCGAGATTGAAGACCTCGCCTATCGCCTCATCCTTCTCCAAACAGAGGAGAACGCCTTTGACAAAGTCATCTATATAGCACCATGCCCGGATCTGCGAGCCGTCACCGTTTATAAAGAGTGGCTCATTCCGCAAGGCGGCCAGTATAAATTTCTGGACCGCCCCTTCTCCTACCTGGTATGGGCCATAGATATTGAAAGGCCGGATGGTGATCGCGGGAAGGCCGTACTCCACGTAATAACAATGGGCCATATGTTCAGCGGCCAATTTACTGACCGCGTATATCCACCGGAGTACTCCGACCCGGCCATGAATGGTGGAATCACCTTCATCGGCTTGATAGACAAAGGAACCGTAGACCTCGCTGGTCGAGAAGTCGATGAACCGTTCCACTTTTTCCGATATCGCTGCTTCCAGCGCGTTTCGCGTACCCATCATATTCACATTCATCGTTACTGTGGGGCGCTTATTTACGGTATCGATCCCCGCGATCGCCGCCAGATGAATAACCATCTGACATCCGACCATTGCTCGGGCCAATCCGGCTGCGTCCAGCACGTCTCCTTTGATGAAGGTCACATTAGGATGTTCGGTCAGATCAGTCAGGTGAATGGCGTCCCGGTGCTGATTATCATAGATCACCACCTCATTATCATCCGCCAGACAGCGGCAGAGATGGGTTCCGATAAAGCCGGCGCCCCCGGTCAGGAGTATCTTCTTATTCTTAATCATTTTCTTTCCTTTAAGTGCGTAAGTGGGACTTTAAAAAGACCGGAAAAATATTTAAAGTAGGGACAGAATAACAAGTACTGTTTCGGTTTTACAAGCTAAACTATTTGGGGGGGCTCCCGGGATCCACCCCTCCCTCCCGGTCTGGAAAAGAGAGTTTTATCTTCCCGACACGGTGCGCCCTGTGAAGAGGCATCCCGCCGCGGGAGTAATACATTACCTCCCCGAGGGGAGCCCCGGACCAGGGCGGCTTGGCAAAAAAGACCCAGCTGCCCAGCTTCCAACTGCTACCGACAAAGAGAGGACCACCCGGGGCGGTAAACTCCCACCGGCTCCACTGGCCCGCTTTTTTCTTCTCCAGACGGTGCGAGCGCGCCACCCGGGTATCCGGGAGGCCGTCCCCATCGGTATCGGTAAAAGCCTCCATCCGGAAGCTTCCTCCCGATCCTCCGGAAGCGTGGGCCATCTCCATCACCACCCTCTGCCCTTTCCCGACTTCCCGGGTGACCTCCCATACCCCGATATCAAAATAGTGAGCGTACTCGGTCCTGGCAAGTTCCGGGCTGACCGAAGCTTTAATATCCGCGGACGGCGGCTCAACGTCCTTCCCGTCTCGAGACCCTTGAATATCAATGATCCAGCTCTCGATATGTTGCTTCCGGAAACGCTCATCCCATACAACGGGAGCGTTGGCACGGCTGCGAAGACATTTTCCGGCCCAATCCACGACGTCATCGGCCAGGAGCGGGACCAGGTCTGCCGGAAATTTATTCAGGATTTCCATTTCGTAGAAGCGGTTGAGATACGCATACTCCGTCCTGAGATTGGTATGCCATCCGTGAAGCACGAGAATATCTCCTTCCCGCATTGTAGATCTGCTCCGGCGAGTATAACCGTGGAGCGGCCTCTTGGCAAAGAACCCGGTTTTCAGGAGTTCGTCGGTAAAGATACGCCGTTTCGGATAATGGTCCCTGAGGTAAAGCGCGCTCCGGCTGATATCAGCGAAGCTTTCCCGGGACCAGTAAAGAACAAAAGAGGTAAAGGTCAGACTCCCCCCCAAGCAGACAAGGAGTGAAAGCGGACCGATCCATCGCAGCTTTTTCAGATTCCAGAGTTGACTCAGCCCGTAACCGGCAAAAACCAGAGCGAGCGGTACCAGTGTGTACTGATATCTTGTCGTCCACCATTTATTAACCACCAGTGCGTAAAATGTGCCAACCAGGAAATAACCATAAAAGGCTAACCAGATCCACTTGCGAGGGGAGCGTCTAATTTTAACGCAGGTTAAAATCAGGCCCAGAATCGCGGCCAGGGCCACCGGATAGACAATGATATAGGGGTATGAATAAAGATAATGGGTTAACCACTCCTCCCAGCGTCTGGAGAGCGACTGGTAAGAGATCAGCATCCCTTTTTGATACCAGAAACTCCCGGATAGATAGTTCTGCCATATATGGAGAAAAGCATAACTTGAAAATGCCGCGATTAAGAAAAGAAGCGTCATCGGCCTCTTGTACCACCATCCCTGCACATTGCGGCGCCCCGGTATGAGATAGGCAATCACGAGAGAGAAGATCAGCCAGATCCCCCCGGCAAAAGCCAGCTGCCAGAGGAGGGATTCTGGTGGTAGTCTGACGGGAAAAAAGGTAAGCACCTGAGACAGATATGTCCGAGTCAGACTCTTCAAATCCGCACAAGTGAAGAATATAATCCCCAGCACGATCCAACCGCCCAGAAGCCCGAGCAGCCAAATATTCAGTTTTCTTCCTCGGATGACTTCCGCTCCAAAATAGCCGACTGCTGCTACCACCGCGACCGGTACCAGAACCAGGCCAGTCGGGTAAGTGAGGGCGGCTATACCACCAAGGAAGATCCCGACACCTAAGAATATTACATGATCGGTCTCAATGTATTTAAAGATCCCGTAAATAAAGAGAAGCACAAAAAGGGAATAAAGACCATGAGGAAAGATCCTGAGGGACCAGCGAAAAATAAGAGGCGAGACAGAATACAGAAGGATAGTAAAGAAGGCGGCTCGGCGATTATATATTATCCGGGTGAGACCGTAGAGGGGAAAAACCGCGAAGGACGCAGCCAGGATGGATACCAGCCGACCGGCCACGACCGGGTCGGTAAATATCTTTCGGAGCAGCAGAATCGCGAAGGGATAGGCCGGCAGAATGATGGTCCCCCGGACCCGTTCCAGGGCGCCCATATAGAGAATACTGTCGGTATACGTAGCGGGGTGCCAGGAAATAAAACACAGCCGTAGAACCAGGTTTAAAACAAATATAGCTATTACCCACTTTTTCATTCTTCCTTGATAACTTCCTTGATAACTTCAACCGTCATGTTGGTGGAACGGGGGTTGGCGGAGAGAACGGGTGGTCCCTGACGGGAATAATAAACTATCGAGGACATATCCCGGGTTCTCCATCCCGTCATTGCATAAAATATCCGGGTCCCGAGATCATCCCAGCTATTCCCCACAAACAATTTCCCCTCGGTCGCGGGGAAGGTCCAGTAACTCCAGTCCCCTGCCCCCTTCGCGGTTAAGAAGGAAGACTTATCCAATTCAACATCCGGTTTGCCATCCTGATTCTTGTCCCCGTAGGCCACGATATAGAAACCACCATCTCTCCCGGCCGCGGCGTGCTGGATTTTGACTTTAACCGTATCGCCGTCCGAAAAGGGTTTCAGGACTTCCCAAATCTGGAGATGATGATTGGCGGAGATTTGGTTCTGAACCTGGGGGGGAGGAGCCTCGGCGGAGGGGACCCGGTACGCCCCCGCACCCGATAAGTCCTCCAGATATGCCCTGATTTGCATCTGGTTGACCAGATTTACTATCTGGATCGCCAAGATTGCCAGCAGCAGAGTCACTGCCCATTTTACCCAGGCCGGAGAAGGAGCGGGATAACCCCGACCGGCCTCTTTCGATTGAACTTTTTTGCCGAACTTGAACATAAGAAATCCTCCTATCAGCCAAAGACAGTAGAGGGGGAAGAGGCTGAGCTGACCTCTTAAACCAGCTACTTCCCCCAGGTTGAAAGCGTTGAAATCCTGGGATACCACCGTGTTCCTCTGGAAAGTTGTTTCCCGATTGATAGATAGATTCCCACTTAAAAATGCGGGGAAATAAAGGTTGCGGAAGGGAGGACGTGCATACTCCTCGGGACGAACCGAGGTAGCCGAAAGCATCAGAAAGATGGAAACCATCACCAATAATGAAGAAAAGCGAGGAAATCTAACGATAAAGAAGAAACTGAGCAGGCAGAGATAAGGCAGCATTTCCATAGCATGGCGCGGCCCTAAAGCTTTTCCTCCATACCAGTAGGGATAAATAGCATTGAGGAAAAAATAAACGAGACCCAAAATCCAGAGGGTCACCAGTAATCCCCTTTTCCCTTTCTCCCGGCTAAAATAAAGAATTCCCGGGAAGATCAAGATCAGAAAGGGGGAGAGGTGAAAAAATCCCCGGAACGGTCCGAAAGAAGTCTCATACAGCGCCTTCCCGGTCTCCCGGTGAGCAATGGAAAAGCCCAGCACCGGGCCTCTCTTGTAGGCGGCGTGGAGGCCCCGCTTATCAAAATAGGCTATAAAAAGGGGGTTCTTAAATACCAGATAGTTGTAAAGAAGCAAAATCCCGGCCGGAAAAACTAAACCCAGAACAAATAATCCCAATCGGGAAACCCAATCCTTAGAGAGACGAAAGGTTCGGATAAAGCAATACAGGGAAAGAATAAAAACAATCCAAGCGGTGGGATATTCCGTCACCATCGCCCAGCCGCCACTCAGACCAGCGAGAAAGATAAAAAGGCGGGACCGGGGCGAATCGGGTTCAACGCACATATATTTGTACAGTAAATAAAAGGAGACCAGGGCCAGTACCGTACTCACCATATGACCGTAAAGCACGGTTGAGTAGGCGAAAGCCGGAGTTCCTAAGAATAGACCCAGTGTACAGATCAAGCGGGGCCAGGGCGCAGGGTGGAAAAGCCCAAGCAAGCGAAAAAATACCACGCCTCCCAGGGCGCAGGGAAGGCCCACTATTAAGACAGTTACTACGTAACAGGTGAAGAGGTGGTAAAAATCATCAGAAAACCAGTGAACTAATATCGGCTTCAGACGAGAAAACATAAAATAAGGGATCACACCGACCAGACTGGTTGCGGGAGCTTTGTTGGGGTAAATTTTTTGGCCGACTTTGACAATATCGTGCGAGATTTGAAAAGGATTGATGTTGAGCTGGCCGTGTTCAACGATGGATCGGATTTGAGCGAAACGCGCGTTCTGGTTAGCTCCGCCGCCCTGGTAGAAATATGCGAAGCTGAAAAATAAGACCAGAAAGAGAATTACTTCTGTCTTTTGGTAATAACTTCTGGCGGCCAAGGTTATTCTCCTGTTCCAGGTATTAAAGAATACGAAGCTTTGCCTGCAAATTTCTGAAGAGTAAATCCATCGAACTGGAAAATTTTGATAATATATAATTTTTCGCTCATCTTCAAACTAAGAATGGAAGTCGGCTCATTTATCCTTACATTTATTGTGGGACCCGGGCTATTACAAAGTTTGTCATTCCAAAAGGATATTTGAAATTGAATAGACTCGCCAATGGGAGAAGTGAGGCCGGTGTCTTATTGGGTACTGTCATCCCGTATGAGAAGGAAGTTACAATATGTAATCCATTTTTCCTTGCTATCTCTCTAAGGTATGACAATGAGAATTTGAGGGCTTTCCTCTCTTCTCTGACTATGAGCGAGAACAAAAACATCAAAGGATTATTTCTATTCGGCTCGAGAATTATGACGTATTTTTTAGAAACTCGCCTCATTTCCCGGACTACCTTATCAATGTCTTCGACATGGTGGAGTAAAGCATGGCAAAAAAGCACGTCGAACGAGTTGTCTTCAAACTTCAAGTCACTGGCTTCCATCAGAAATGTCTTTTTAACCGGATTCATTTGCAACATTTTTTCAGAATAGTCCACTCCAGAGGCATCGCAAATCTTATCAAAGTAGAAAGTAAAAAAACCATTGCCACAACCAACGTCCAAAAGGCGAGTTTGCTCCGTCAGGTTAACGTAGCGTCTAATCACATTAATCTTGGGAAGGACATATGCCGCTATCACTGGATGTTCAGGAGATCTTCTCCTTGTTAAGTCTTCTCTTTCCCAATAGTCTTTCTGATTCTTTTTAAATTCTTTATTCATGCCCTTACTTTTACCATACCGGTTCATTTTTGTCCAAATTAAGCATGGCAAACACTTGCTTCATTTCTAAATTATGATAACCAAAAGACATAACAAAACGATAAAAAATTATAGCATATCAATCAGGGTAAATGTCATAATGTTTTGGATGGTAAAGCAATTTGCCATTTTAAGGTCGCAGAGCCATTATTTCGTATATCTTTCTTCTATAATCGGCAAGAGATCACGAAAATTTTAGGCAAATTCTAATTCGCTAATTCGGAAATTCAATAAAGAGGTCTAAAGTGTAATATGTAAGGAGGAGTGAGCTTTCTTTAAACCTTACACATAACGCATTACACCGCAAAAAATTGCGAACCCCGATAAATCGGGGCAAACTACGTGAGCTAACTTAGAAATAGATAATGACTTCTTGGTTTACAAATTCTCACCTCATCTTACTTGCTTTAGCTTTGGGCCTGACACTCATCTTTGCCGGGCTTAAGTTAAAAGGCTACCTGCGAAAGGAAAAATTGAAGATCTTCTTAATCCGTTTCTTAACAATTGGGGGGAGTATAATTCTGGCCTTCGTCATCATGAAGCAGGCAGAACATTTTCGCCACCATTACCAAAGTTTCTGGAACATATCTTTTATCCTGCTCAATCCATTTTTAAAACTGGGTCTCTTTCTGGAACGATGGCTTCCGGCTTCCGGACAGCAAATTGTAAAAACCACTTTCTTGTCAGAAGAATCTATCTGGTTCTTCCTGGCCGGAATTTCACTTTTTCTGCTTGGTCTTTTTATCTTGCTCCAACGCCGGAGAAAAACCTTCCCTTTGATTATCCTCCTCGTTTCACTTTTCCTGGGTATAATAGGAATAATTTTCTCGAGTCGAAATAATATTCCATCAGCCCTCCAATTCGGGATAGGAGCCGTAATTTGCGCCATTGTTTATGCTTTGCTGACCCGTAAAGAGTCGGCGGGTCCAACTTCTCCCCGATTACCCTTAAATATATCCCGTCTCCTTTTGGGCATTATTATCCTCTTTTCCTTATGCATGAATACCTATCAACTTTATTCCGTAGCTGCGAGATTTGACGGATATGAAGCTCATTATGCTGTGCATGCTATCGGGGTTCTTACTGACCATTTCAACCCCAATGTCTGGCTGATAACGTCATGGAGAGGTATGGGTATGACTTCGGTAGTGTCCCCGATTTATCTCGGTGGGGTGGTCTTATTCTTTAAGATTTTCGGGGTAAATTTAGTGGCCTTGAGATTAGTATCCGCATTATGTGGAGTTATTACTGTTTTCCTTGTTTACTGCTGGCTTAAAATGTTGTTCGATGAAAAACTTGCTCTGATCGCCGCCGCCTTATTTACTTTCTCACCTCTTCATACCAGTTATACCCGGTCAAGTCTGCTCGTACCAATTACCACCATGGCAGGATTTTTAATCCTGTTCCTTTTATTTCGAGCGATAAAATACCGGGATCGCCGATGCTATTTCTTCTTAGGGATCACGCTCGCCTTCGCCGGCTACCTTTATTCTCCCATCATGATTCTTGTCCCCCTCACCGCGTTTTTCCTTCTCGTTTATATTATTTTTAAGAGAGGTTTTCTATTCAGACATTGGAGCGGCATTTTGATCCTATTTCTGGCAATTTATTTAGTGATTGAACTGTTCCATATACCGGTCTGGGAGGTGATGTTTCCCAAGCTTTTTACCTATGAATCCGTCTGGCATCGAACTAAAAGCCATCAACATACCATCCAACCAGATTACATCAGGGCCATTCCCTTAATTATAGAAAATAGCCAAAAGCTGTTCTTTGGCTTTATCCGGGACGGACGCTTTAATTATAACATGTGGCCGGCCGGGGCCGGGAATCTTTACTTCAATCCCCTCCTGGCTGTTTTCCTTTTCTGGGGATTAATCTATTCTCTGATCAATTTAAACCAAGCCCGCTTCCGAATCTTACTTTTTCTATCAGCGGCATTTGTCCTTCCTAACATTTTATCCCGCCCCCCGGTGGTAACGAGGCGGCAAATATTCTTATTGCCTCTGCTTTATTTTTTCTCGGCTTTGCCTCTTTATTGTTTCTGGCAAGAATTAAATAAACTTTTCCGAAACTGGGGTAATAAAGCAGCTTTTATCTGCATATTATTAATAACGGCGGCAGTTGGGAGCTATAACGCAAGTATTTACTTCCATAGTCAAGCACTGGCAGGAAGATGGGAAGTAGAAAGATTCTTTGATGAGTATGTAAAAACATACATAGAAAACTATTATGTGTACATCATTCCTTTCAAACACGATAGCAACATAACTATCGACTTTTTGCTCCGGGAAAAAGTTCAGCCCGGAAAGCAGGAAAAATATTATCGTTATCTCAATCCAGAGAGATTGAAGCAGTTGGAACCGGATGATATTGCTTCCGATCAAAACATCGCCTTCATCTGCTCATCCCGTCAAATCAATCGGAGAGACATGGAAAAGCTTAAGGATAGACTGGGGGAGGGTCGAATCGAAGAATACCGGGATAAATTCGGCCGCCTGAATGCGTATGCGCTGTTTATTGACAGGAATACTCGCTGATTTCAGATGGCAGATTTTAAACTGTCCATTTGGCGGAGCAATTAAAGCCGGGGGTTACCGGGTGGTGAGCAAAATTTCTTTAAAGCCCCGGAAACAAACCCTTAGCAAGTGAAATCCATGCTTAGAGGTTTTCATCTTCGATTCGCCTTCTCGTCGCGCCATGTAATGAACCGGGACTTCCATAATTTTATTTCCTAACTTAGCGGCACCAAACAGCAGATCGTAATCTCCCCATTTATCTAAACCCATTTTCATATGCTGGTAATCCTTTTTATACAGGGCCTTGGTTCCGCATAAAGTATCGGATAAATGCTGGCCGGTAATAAATGTCATGATAAGACCGAACATCTTATTTCCGAAAAGATTTAAAAAACGCATGGCCTGGTTTTGCATGGGGTAAACCATCCTGGTCCCATTGACGAAATTGCAGATTCCCTTATTTAAAATGTTAAAAAATCGCGGCAATTCTTCCGGTGGAACGGACATATCCGCGTCCAAAACCATAAGTACTTCCTGGGTAGCGGCGTCAAACCCTTTTTTTACGGCGAACCCCTTGCCCCGGTTGGGACTATAATCAATGAGTTTGAGATTGAGATAATCATTTTGAAGCTTTCGCACAATATTCGCAGTTTCATCTTTACTTCCATCATTAACAACGATAATTTCCGTTTCCTTTCCCATTTTCGGGACCCGCTTGACTGTTTCCTCGATATTTCCCGCTTCATTATAACAGGGTATAATAACTGAACATCCCAAACCAAGGTCATTTTGATTTTCGGGGATTGGACGGAGCACCATATACTGAACGAATGACAATTTATTTATCAGCCAGATTTTTACCCCGATCGTATTGGCCAGGAAAGAGAGGAGAGGAATGTATTTGGGGAAAAGCAGCATATAACCGGAATAGCTTACCGAGAAGTCCAGAAATTCTATAATTTTAGCCAGATTTCTCTTTTCGATAAAATTGTGGGGCCCCTCCGGCATTTTGGCGCCGACCTTCTCCATCAGCGAAAGAACCGGCTCCCACCAGGGATTTATGGTGCTGAGAATAACAGTCGTCGCGGGATGGCAGAATTTATACACACTTTGAAAAACGTCGATAACATCATAAACATGGTCCAAAATATCCACCATGATTATATAGTCAAACTTCTCTTGAAACTGAAATTCTTCAATACAGGAACAGACGAAAGTGTACTGGGGAAATTTCTTTTCGGCGAGTCTTATCATCTCCGGGCTGATGTCAATACCAAATCCGATAGCAGGTTTGCTTGCGTCCAGGATTTCTCCCGTCGCGCACCCAATCTCGAGTACCTTGCCCCCGGGGCGAACAGTTTTTCTTATCAGTGATTTGATACTATCATAATAGTAGGCATTCTTCTCCTTCCATTTATCATAATCTTCAGCTATTAAATCAAAATGTTTTTTAACGGTTTCTTTAGTCATCATAGACTTCATATTTTTCTCCTCAATCCAGATCTACTTTTTGACAGCATTGCAATATAATAAAAAACGCATTCGGGGTCAAGCAATTCAATCTGTTTTCTGTTTTTCCCCATTGGGAACATTGTCTCTTTGTATTTATTAATGAATGTGATAATTTGATCGTATAGGAAATTGTATTCAGTCGACCTCCCCGAAAAACTTCGTCTCGGGGCAGGAAAGGTCGACGGCTACGACATCTTCGTAGTCGCGGACCTTCAGGTCCGCTAAGTCCATAATTTCCTGTGTTAACCCGGATTATTCATGAAAAATTGAAAATTTTCATGAATAATCCAGGTTACATAGTAATCCCGGCTATGCGACGTAAACACTTGGTAAACCCGTTCAAAGACTGGATTCCACGGTCGAGCCATCGATAATAGCCCGACTTTCGCGATTCGCGGCAAGTCGGGCTAGCTCCGGCATTGTTCAAAACTAACCCGATTTATGAATAAATCGGGTTAAAATGAAAATGATTTATAATAATTCAGATTTTTGGCTCGCATTCTCAGCTCTCCTTCTGATTGTTGTGGGGGAGTTGTGTCGGCAAGGTTTCTTCAACAAAAAAAATATTTTTAACTTTCTTAAGATTTCAGGGTGGGCCGGGTTGGTCGGGGGGATATATTTAATCATCGTCTATTACGGGAATTTAACCACCCGAAGCGAAGCCGGGGCTTTTAACATCTTCTCGCCATTTTTTAAATCTACCTTTGAACTTAATAAAATTTTCGCCTCCTGGACTGGGAAAAACTCTCAACCACTAATAACCGGAGGAATAACCCTTCTCTTTTTCTCCGGGGTTCTGGCTTTGACATTTAAAAGGAAAGCTGGCTTCCAGTTTTTCTGGGCGGCTTTTTGTTTAGCTCTGGCTATAAAAGGCCAATCTTCACTCCTGGCCGGCCAAAAGAGGGAGGCATTCTGGTTTTATCTCATTGCTATCGCGGGAGCTTTTATGTTTTCGGCCTTTAAAGACCAACTCGGGCGAAGGGAAAGAAGGAATAACAAATTCCTGAAGAAATCGGGAATAATCCTGATTTTAATCTGGGCCCTCCTGATCGGGTTTTACAAACTGGACCAGCTACCCCCTTTTGACCAATATGAAGCCACTAACGGCCTTGTAGCTCTTCAGGTAAACAAAGGTGATGCTGATACTTTTAAATTTATTTGGAGTTATTGGCCCCGTTCCTATGGCGCCGATTCCTGCAGTTGCCCCTTTTTAATTATGTTTCTGGCGCTCCTTTTTAAGATCGAAGGGGTATCCCTTTTCATCTTCCGGAGTGGGGCTATCTTCTGGAGCCTCATGAGCTTATTGCTTCTTTATCTCTTAATAAAACAATTATTTGGTTACCGCTCAGCTTTACTATCCACTTTTCTTCTCACCATATCTCCCTGGTATCTTGCCATCACTCGAGTAGCAATGTTTGGCAGTATCAGTATTTTCTTTGCTCTGCTGATTTTTTATTTGTTATTTCGTGCCATTAGATCGTTCCAGATAATCTACTATATCCTGCTTGGTTTCGCATTGAGCTTTTATGCCTATTTCTATCTCCCTACCAAACTCCTATTCCCAGTGGTTATAGTAATGTTTTTATTTAAGGCCATATTTTATAAAGGTTTTTTAAAGAAAAACTGGGCAGGAATAACTTCCTTCTTAGCAATATTTATTTTATTCCTTTCCTTCCAGACTCCCCCCTTGGAAATTATCAGAGATACTGCTTATCCAAATGCTGGGGCATGGCCCTTTATCGGCAGCGAATCCGGGGCTGATATAAATATAAGATGGGGTATAATCCCGGGCCAAGTGCTGGAGAATCTAAATATAATCGTTAAGAACCTCACTTCTGCACCCACCGGGCGCTCATTCATATACTACGCCCCCGGACCGCTGATTAACCCTGTTATTTTCGTGCTTGCGATTTTAGGTTTGGTTTTCAGCCTGTGGCATTGGAAACAGGAAGAATATTTCTTGCTTCTGGCGTGGCTCGGACCTGCGTTTTTTCCCACACTTGCTCTGGTATCCTGTGTCGGATGCTTCCCCCGGCATGGATTACTTGCCATACCGCTGATTTATATTTTCGCTTCGGTATTCATCGTGAAAACGAGTCAGGTTTTTACCGGCCTGGCAAAAGGAAAGATGATGATTGTTTTCTCATCAATATCCATTTTCGCAATTATCATACTGCTGTTTAGCTTAGCTTCATCCAACCTCACCCGTTACTTCAACCGGACCCCGCAGGACTACGCAGCCCTGGGCAGGAACGTAAAACAACTTCTTTCGCAGGGATATAATCTTATCATCCATATAGATGATCGTAACCTTGGCCCGGCCCGAATAATAGATTTTATTGCGTACCCCGAGGTTAAAAAATTGTATTATTATCACAATAGGAAGTGCTATTACGACTATCACAAAGTAGGAGATAATCCTCGGTATCGCTACAAAATAAGTGTGACCGGCTTGGAAGAAAGTTTAAAGGAGCTCTTGGACACCCAGGCGAAGGCAGTATTGATTGTAAGCCCCCGTCACAGAAAGGGGCTAAGCGAAAAAGTCCAGAACCTGATACCAGGGGTTGAGATAGAGGAAATCCGGTCCAAAAATAATAGAATTGTGAGTTACCAGTGCCTGATCGACCCCGAAAAAATCCAAGATGCAGATTCGCAACCGTAAGTCAGGGTAATCGATAATTAATACGAAACAGGTTATTATGAGCTGTTAAACTTGATCAGCGGCGCTAAAAATTGCTAAAATTAGAGCCAAAGGCGTTAATTTTAAATGAGAAGAAAAATCCTTTTTGTTGTCGGGACCCGTCCCGAGATAATCAAAACTGCCCCGGTTATCAAGGTCTTGGAAAAGCAAAAAGCTTACCAGGTTAAGGTCTGCTTCACCGGCCAGCACCGCACGATGGTTGACCAGATGCTCAAAGACTTTGCCCTCCCGGTCGATTTCGATCTCAAGATCATGAAGCCGAATCAATTACTGTCTGATATCGCCTCCCGGACATTAACCAGATTAAAAGACATTTATGGCGTGTTTAGACCCAGTCTAATATTTATTCAGGGCGATACCACCAGTGCCACGGCAACGGCTCTGTCTGCTTTTTATGAGAAGCTCAGCGTCGCCCATATTGAAGCTGGTTTAAGAACCTATGATAAATACCAGCCGTATCCGGAAGAAATAAACCGGGTCCTAATCTCCCGCCTGGCCGATTTACATTTCGCGCCCACAAAACAAGCCCGGGAGAATCTCATCCGGGAAGGGGTTGTTCCTTTTACGATTACCTTGACGGGAAATACAGTGGTAGATGCTCTTTTGTACATAAAAAATGCGCGGCGCCAGTTTTTAAACCCGAGGTTAAAAAATGTGCCTCTGAACAAAAAGATCATACTGGTTACCATGCACCGCAGGGAGAGCTTCGGGAAACCCATTAGGAACATCTGCCATGCCCTGAAATCAATTGCCCGGCAATACAAAGATGTTATCATTATTTATCCGGTACATTTGAATCCCAATGTGCGGGCGCCGGTAAAAAATATCTTGTCCGGTATTGATAATATATGGCTTCTCAATCCGCTGCACTACCGGGACTTAGTGCTTTTAATGACCAGAAGTTATGTTATCCTGACCGATTCCGGAGGAATCCAGGAGGAAGCCCCCACCTTCGGAAAGCCGGTTCTGGTCTTGCGGGAGAAAACGGAAAGACCGGAAGGGGTCGACTTAGGAATAGCCCGTTTGGTTGGGGCAAACAGAAAAACGATAATAACTGAAGTGTCCCGGCTGCTTTGCTTCCCTGAGGAATATGATAAAATGGTTTTGGACAACAGGAGGAAAAACCCTTATGGTGACGGTCATGCCTCGGAGAGAATCTTGCGGAGACTGAATAAATATTTTGAATAAAACCAATAATTTAGGAGCGTCCCAAATTGTTGAGGTACTCGTCGATTCACCAATTGTCATTGCGAGGAGCGAAGTGACGAAGCAATCTCAACTCGTTGTATATCAAGAGATTGCGTTGCCCCTCTCATAATGGCGCTGGGCTTGCAAATATACCATCTCCATAATACCTCAATAAAATGGGACGCTCTCAATAATTTGGTAATACTTGTTTTAATTTTGGCAGGACTTTCTAAACCCAGTAAGTAATCACTGCTATAAAAACCACTTCCTAAACCAAACTTATTACAGTTCGGAAGAGAAATTATAAAATCTTTCTTCGAAAAATTTTAGATGAAGCTTTCCATTGTCATCCCCTGCTTTAATGAGCAGGAGTCTATACCCAACCTGGCAACGAAACTCGCCCAGCTCCGGGAAAAACTTTCTGTCTCCCATGAACTCGTTTTCATAGATGACGGGAGCCGGGACAAAACCTTCGAACTATTGCGCGAAAAATTCCAGAAAAAACTTCAAAATAATATTACAATCCTCAAGCATGATATTAATCGGGGACTGGGAGCTGCCCTTCGGACCGGTTTCGCAGCGTGTGCGGGGGAATATATTGCCTCAATTGACAGCGACTGCACCTATGAGCCATTATACCTTATTGATATGCTTTCCAAGATAGAAGAATCGGGAGCGGACATGATTACTGCATCACCTTACCATCCTCGGGGAGGGACGATAGGAGTACCGGCTCCCCGATTGTTTTTAAGTAACAATTTATCCAGGCTTTATAACCTTATTCTGGGTTTTAATATCTATACCTATACCAGCATGTTCCGCATTTACCGGGCCGAGGCATTGCAAAAGATTGATTTTAAATCAGACGGCTTCCTGGCCATGGCTGAAATACTGATTAAGCTTGTGCAACAGGGTCATCGGGTGATAGAATTTCCGGCAACTTTAACCGTGAGAAAATATGGAACTTCCAGCGTGAGGATTTTGCAAGTTGTTCGGAATCACCTGCGTATGATCGCCAAAATAGTATTCAATAAAATATTTAAAGGATATTAAATAACCATCTTGTCTTCTCATATCCGATTTTCACAACCGATCCCCTTGCCTACTTTCTGAGAAGTGTCCATGAACTCCCCCGGGTGAAAACTTTCAATGAAGCTCTTCTTCTTTCTAATCGGTTCAAATTATTTCAAGAGAGATTTAGCAAGTTTTCCAAATGGTGTGGGGGGGACAAGATTTTATGTACGGAGTTCAAACAAATGAACAACGTAAAAATAAAACCGGTTACAATCGTGATAGAAAAATATGAGAATTACTCCCTTCACATTAGTGAAATAAAGTATGCTTTTCAAACCTTGCTGACAATTGCAGGTATTCCATGGCTTTTCTTGCCCGAGCAAGCAACTGGCCCGATTGACATTTATTTTGGGATAAAACCTCCAAATAGAAGTTTTAAGCTATTTATAGAGATGTCAGACGTAAAAAGAAACAACTTAAAAATACCTAAAGAATTTTTTGAGGAAAATGGTATAGTTTGGCCTTTGTTCAATAGTGATCGAAAAAATATATGTTTCACGCGTAATCCCCAGGATACCATACACGACATACATATATATGATATTATACTTCCTTCTTTTTATTTATTATCAGGCTGGCAAGAACAATTTATACATTTAGATAGCAAGGGTATCCATAAAATTGAAGAAATTCCATTGTACCAAAACAAATTGCTACACACTCCAATCGTGAACCAATACGCATTATTCCTTAGAGATATTTTTCAAGAAACGCACAATTTTATTCCTCCTTGGCCTGGCAATAAAAAATATGCTCTTGCTTTATCGCATGATGTTGATTACCCATTAATGATCCGATGGATAGAGGCATTCATTTATATGGCAAAATTCGGTCTCCATTCCCAAATATCTAAAATCATTAATATTTTCAAAGGAGAAGAAAGTTTTTGGAAGTTTGACGATTGGATTAAGCTCGAACAGAGCTACAACATGAAATCCGCATTTTATTTTTGTGGTTTACAAGGAAATCTTATTCGGTATTTTTTGAAAGCCCCTGATCCTTTTTATGATGTACAGCAAGAAAATTTTAAGCGTATAATGAGGTTAATAGACAATAAAAATTTCGAGGTTGGCATGCACAGCAGCTATTTTGCCTATTCCTCATTTAATCAATTTCTTAAAGAAAAATTGCAAGTAGAAAAATCTTTAGGGAAGCCGATCTTTGGCAACAGACATCACTACTGGCATATGAATCCAAACAATCCATCAGAAACAGCACTCATACACGAGAAAATTGGCCTTATATATGATTCTTCTATTTGTTTTGATAAACATTCAGGTTTTCGTTATAGCATCTGTTCCCCTTTTCATTTATATGATCGAATTGGAAATAAGCCTGTGTCAACCTTACAGCTTCCTCCAGCATTGATGGATGACCATCTATTTGGCCTTTCTAAGTATTGTCATTTTGAAAGTTATCAATCTCACATTGACTCATTGATTGATTCAATAAAGAAATATAATGGTGTGTTTGTTGCGGATTATCATGTTCGAGGTCTTAATACTACGTTTTATCTTAAATTTGGCGAATCTTATAAATATTTATTAAAGAAAGTAGCTGCGGATAATAATTTCTATTGTGATACTCCAATTAATATAGCCAGATATTGGTTGGAGAGAGAACATAAAATTTTTAAGAGATCAAAAGATGAAGATTGTGATTTTAACTAACGATGGTAGTCTTTTTGGAAAAAAGATATTGAACGATTTTATCTCTCGGGAAATTATAATTAAAGCGGTCGTCGTAATTAAACAACCGTTTAAATATTACTGGAGACTATTCAAATATGTTCAGAAACGAGTAGGGATTGTTGATTCAATATATTTTTCTATAAAAAGAATTTTAGCTGATTTAAGAGAACAAGAAGCTCTTTTTTGGAATAACAGACGCCTTATAAGAAACTATAATGAAATTGGGGTACCAATATTATACACCAAGGGAACAAACTCGGATAAAACCTTAAAAATTTTGCGAGATATATCTCCCGATTTATTAATTCTTGGACAACCAGGAATTGTAAAAAAGAAGCTTCTGGAAATTCCGACGATTGGTACTCTAAATTCTCATCCTGGCATATTGCCTAACTATCGGGGAATTGATTGTGCTAAATGGGCAATCTACAATGACGAATTCCATAATGTAGGATGCAGTGTGCATTGGGTCAATGAGGGTGTCGACACTGGTAATATTATTATAAAAAAAGCCTTTGATTTTTGTGGAGACGAAAGCATTGAAACACTTGATGAGAAATTGAATAATATATGCATTTCAATGCTTACAAAAGTTGTTTCTTTGATTCAAAAAGGAGATATTGCCTCTGGCATATCTCAAAAAAAATATGAAGGTAAGCAATATTTTAAAATGTCCAGAGAATTTGAAGCTATTGTGCAAAGAAAATTATCAGAATATCTCGCACAAAAAAACTACAAGCAAGCTGCTTCATTCTAAGGGATTAAAAGGAGGTGTCTATGCAACTGCCAAGTGATGCTGATTCAACTGGCCGTACTCTGGGGAAAGAAGAGATCGCGAACCTGACAGAAGTGATCAAATCGGGAATACTTACCTCTACCAAGGGGACATTCGTCAAAAAATTCGTTGCCGAGTTTGCCGAGAAGTACGGGTTCAAACATTGTTCCGCCTGTTCTTCGGGAACGGCGGCTCTTCACACCGCCATTGCCGCTATTAATCCCAATCCGGGGGACGAGATCATCACCACTCCGATAACAGATATGGGGGGGATTATTACCATTCTATATCAAAATGCCATTCCCATATTCGCCGATACCGACCCTTACACTCTCAACATAACGGCAGAAACAATTGAGTCTATGATTACGAATAAGACCAGGGCGATAATTGTAGTCCACCTTTTCGGGAAGCCGGCGGAGATGGGCCCGATCATGGAACTTTCGCGAAAGTATAATATCCCGGTTATTGAAGATTGCTGCCAGGCGTATTTTGCCAAATATAAAGGAAAAAATGTCGGCACGATCGGTGACATCGCCTGCTTCAGTCTGCAGCAGGGTAAGCATATGACGGCCGGGGAAGGAGGGATGGTATGCACCAATGATCCCCAGCTTGCCAGGAGGGTTCGGTTGTTCATTGACAAGGCATGGGGATATGGCGATTCCAAGCCTGATCACTACTTTCTGGCTTTGAATTACCGGATGACCGAATTGGTGGGTGCGGTGGCCTTAGCTCAGCTTCAGAAAGTGGATTGGGTGGTAGAAAGACGCCGGAAGACTGCTCTGATGCTGACCGAACTTTTACAGGATATACCGGGCCTTACTCTTCCCGAATCATCTCCCGAAAGTGAACATGTCTTCTGGAAGTATGCCCTGATCATCGATACGGATTTCTTTAAGCATGATGTCTTCGCCTTTTCCGACCTACTCAAGGGAAAGGGCATCTTCTCCGCTCCCCGCTATATTCAAAAACCCGCCTTTATGTGTGAAGTCCTGCGGGACAAGAAAACCTATGGGGATTCTCACTATCCCTATGAAGATTGCCCGCAAAGGAAAGAGAATCCGGAAGTGGTTTATTCGCCCGATAATTATCCGGGGACTTTCCAAGCCCTGCAAAATGTTTTAGTTCTTCCCTGGAACGAGTTCTATACCAAAGAGCATGTCAAGTTCATCGCCGACAACATCAAAGAAGCGGTAAACCACTTTTTACCGAAGGGGAAATGATGAAGAAGGTTAAAATAACTATTGTCGGGTGTGGGAGGATAGCTCAAACCCATCTCCAGGCGCTGGAGAAAATTGACAGGGCGGATTTAAAGGCAGTCTGCGATGTTTCCTCCCAGACCGCCAGAAGTGTAGCCGAACAATTTAAATGCCAGGCTTATACTGATTGTAGAAAGATGTTAGCATCCGAGGAACCTGATGCTTTAATTATTTGCAGCCCCCCCAACACTCATTCAAAAATTTCTACCCTCGCTCTTACCCAGGGGGTTAATGTCCTCTGTGAAAAGCCCTTTGCTCTGAATTCGAACGAGGCCAAGCAAATGGTTCTAACCGCGAAAAAGAAAAAACTGTTACTTATGATGGCTTCCAAGTTCAGATTTGTTGATGATGTGGTGCGAGCCAAAGGAATGCTGCAATCGGGGTTTCTGGGTAAACCGGTGTTATTCGAGAACATTTTTTGCAGCCGGGTCGATATGAGCAAGAGGTGGAATTCCAGGAAAAGAATTTCGGGTGGAGGCGTTTTAGTTGATAACGGTACCCATTCAGTTGATATTGCCAGATTTCTTTTAGGGCCGATAGCTTATGTTCAGGCTCAATTCGGTTTTCAAATTCAGGACATAGCCGTGGAAGATACCGCCACCTTGTATCTTCGAAGTACCGGAGGAGTGATGGGAACGGTTGATTTGAGCTGGAGCATAAATAAAGAGGTCGACAGTTATATAAACATTTACGGGACGGAAGGAACCGCTTGTATCGGCTGGAGGGAATCCAAGTACAAGCTTTACGAAAAAGACAAATGGGAGACGTTTGGAAAAGGGTACGACAAACTTGAGTCTTTTCTCAACCAGATTAACCATTTTATAGATTGTATAATTTATAGAAAAAAACCTATAATCAGTGCTTTAGATGGCTTAGAATCTGTCCGGGTGATCGAGACAGCTTACTGGTCAAGCAGGGTCAACAAGTGGATGAAAGTAGCGCGAGAATGAAGAAGGAAGTTTTCATTCATCCCACCGCGATTGTCGAAGAAGGCGTGAGAATTGGAAGTGGGTCCTCGATTTGGGATCATGTCCACATCCGAAAAAACGTTTTTATCGGAAGAAAATGCATTGTGGGGGAAAAAACGTACATCGCCTATGACGTTAAAATCGGAGATCTGGTCAAGATAAACGCCTATGTTTACATCTGCGCCGGCGTTACCATAAAAGACCGGGTTATGATTGCCGCGGGAACGGTTTTTACTAATGACCTTTTCCCCCGGGCTACTCGTCCCGCAGAGGACGCTCTTATGACCTCCGAGCCAACTGAAGAGACCCTGGAGACCACAATAGAGGAAGGCGCAACCATTGGCGCCAATTCAACCATTGGATGCGGCATAGTATTGGGCGAGTACTGCATGATAGGAATGGGTACAGTAGTAACCAGGGACGTTCCTCCATATGCACTGGCATATGGCTCGCCGGCCAAAATAAAAGGATCTGTATGCAAGTGCGGGCACATTTTAAAAAATCAAAAGGAATTGATGATTTGTTCCCACTGTGATCTGCGTTATAGGGTCATCAGTACTGAAAGAGGGAAGAAAATAATCCCGCTTTAACCCGATTTATTCATAAATCGGGTTAGTTCGGGATTAATAAGTGCAACGTGTTGAACGACAATTGATCACCCGGATTATTCAATAAACAAGATCGCAACTTAGAGCAGAGGGGAGAAAAATGAAAATACCCCGGATAAGTGAAATTTTGGGCTGGATTTTAATTGTTGCAGGCGTTTTCCTTCTGGGGATGGTCATTTTAAGAAGCGTAGAACCTTACTTCCCCACACAACTTAAAACTCCCCCCTGGAGCAAACAATCTAAGTCTAAGCCCCGTCCTAAACCCAGACCTAAACCACCTAAACCAAATTTAAAACAGGTTTCAAATACCAAAGAATACTTGAGAAAAATAAATACTCAATTGGTGGAAGGATTCGCTTCAATCGATAGCGCTTCTTATAGTGGAAGCTACAATTCCTGGCAGGGAAAGGTTCAGTCGTGGTGGGAATACAGCAACAAAGAGGAGCAAGAGGTAGTTTGGCATTCGGCAAAATGCCCCGGGAAGAAAAGCACCACACTGGTCTTCAGCGGAGTCCTGGGGATAGGAGCCGGGGAGGCGCAACTCTATGTCAACGACAAAGCTGCCCTCAGGTTAAACACCGGCACCGGCCCGGAGACAGAAGAATGGAAAAGCGGGGATTTCCGGCTGAAGTTTTTCGCGATGGTAGTGCATTCCAATAAGGAAAGATGGGGGGTATTCTGCTTAACCATCCCGGAAGAAGAAGTAACCATGGGAAAATCGGTTAAACTGAAAGTGACCAGTTATCAGCCCCCCGGGATCGGCGGAAGTTATTTTATGCTCAGCGAAGTGCCGGATACTTTAAAGAAGTTAGGTATGAAATAACTTTACATAATGAAATTAATGCTAATGGCAAAAGTCCTCTGGAACCAGAACGAAAGGAGAAAAGAATGACTGCAATGAGTAAAAAATACCGGCTCATCTTTCCCGTAATTTTCTGTTCGCTGCTGTTGGCGGGGTTGGCATGTGTTTCTTGTAAAAGGAAAGCACCCGAAAAAAAGGTGAAAAAGCCTCAAGTGCTTGAGCCTGTGGTTAAAAAAGAACCGGAGGTAAAAAAAGTAAAGGAAAAATCGGAAGCGGTTGGGAAAGCGGCCGAAAAAGAAGAACCGATAATAAGCCCTGAGTTGAAACCGCAACTTGTTGGTGAGAAGCCTCTGGCCGGTATTGAACCGGTTAAAAATTATCTAATAGAAACGAACACTCAACTGGTGGAAGGATTCGCTTCAATTGATAGCTTTTCTTATAGTGGAAGCTACAATTCATGGCAGGGAAAGGTTCCCTCGTGGTGGGAATACAGTAACAAAGAGGAGCAAGAGGTAGTTTGGCATTCGGAAGAATGCCCCGGGAAAAAAAGCGCCACACTGGTCTTCAGCGGAGTCCTGGGGATAGGAGCCGGGGAGGCGCAACTCTATGTCAATGACAAAGCTGTCCTCAGGTTAAACACCGGCATCGGCCCGGAGACAGAAGAATGGAAAAGCGGGGATTTCCGGCTGAAGTTTTTCGCGATGGTAGTGCATTCCAATAAGGAAAGATGGGGGGTATTCTGCTTGACCATCCCGGAAGAAGAGATAACCGCGGAAAAATCGATTAAACTGAAAGTGACCAGTTATCAGCCCACCGGGACCGGCGGAAGTTATTTTATGCTCAGCGGAGTGCCGGATACCTTAAACAAACTGAATGTAAAGTGATGGTATGCCCGGGGAGATAGCCCACTACTCCTTGATGCCGGAATCCGGTAATTTAGTATCGGGTCGCTATCATCCCGGCTAAAGGACAATGCGATACAACCTTTTCATATACATTATCCCTTACCTCCTCCTTTCTCTTTCCTACCTTAAGAATTTAAGGCCCTCTCTTCGTCTAAAAAAAGTTCTCTTGTTAATCCTGATGGCAAACGTAATCAACTTTGCCGTCTGTTTCTGGTTAAAGCCCAAGCTTTATTTCGAGATGTTCTCTGATTTCAGCGAATATTTCATGGTAGTTTTATCTGTCTGCTTAACGTATCTGCTCAAGGCTATCTACTGGATTATCGATCTGGGCCATTCCTTTCCTTTGATATTTCAAATAGCTGTCATCGGCATTTTCCTTCTTTTAATGGCCGGATTGATTAGACTTAAAAAACCAAAGTTTCGCGCGGTTGTCCTGACCCTTTTATGCTCCCTGGGACTGATTTTCATTTTTTACTTCCTGGCCCGGAATATAGTTTATTTTGATGTCGAACAAAATAGAATCACGCGGCCCCTCTCCTTTTCCCTGGAATCGGTTATCCAGATCGGCCGTGTAATATCCTACTTCCTGGTTAAAAATGTACTGGCGGCCAGGAAAATTATACCCCTGGTAGCGATTTTTATTTTAATTATTCTGGCCTGCCGGAAAACCCGGAATTTCAGTGTTTACTGTATCGTGCTTTCCATCGCCTTGGCTCTTATCGCCCAAAGTTTTGTAATTGCTAAAAATTATTCCAGCGCGGTTTACCTGTATATCATCGCCGGAATATCTATATTAATAGCCTGTTTATACCAAAGTCACGAATCAAGGCAAAGAAGCTCCCTTACTCCATCCAAACAAACAATACTAATAACTTTGATTTTATTGATAGCAATAGTCCTGGCACTCTACAAATTGGAACTATACCCTGCTATGTACGATCCCGGTGAGGCGTTATCTGGAACTTTGGCAATGGATTCAGCGATGAAACTGAACAACTTCCCCTCTTCTTTTCAGAATTGCCTTACTAATATTAAACAGAGCCCGGCTTCTATTTTTCTCTGGAAATATCCAAAAGTTCCTTGGATAAATCCGAAGCCTTATTCTCCCATATGCAGTTTATCAGCCTTTGTTTGTTTTAAACTATTCCCCATTGATTTTATTACCACGAGGATCTCTACCGTCTTGACCTCAGTACTTTGCGTTCTTTTCCTCTTTCTATTTGTCAGGCTTTTATTTAATCCCCCGGTAGCATTACTTTCGGCTTTTATGTTGGCGATCTGCGCCTGGCATTTAGTTCTGATCAGGTTTAACTTTACTATCAGTGCGACCCATCTGTATTTGATTCTCTGCTTGTACTTGTTCTGGAAGGCTCTTCAAACCAGAAAATTGATATTCTACTTCTTGCTGGGAATTATGTTATCTCTTTTCGTCCCCTTATACCCGTCCATCAAGATGATAATTTACTTAATCGCAACATTTACTATCTATCGGTGTATAGTTGAAAGAGGATTTTTAAAACAACAATTCTGGGGATTATTGATAGTGGCGGGAGCACTCTTGATAATGCTCACCGCTCAAAAGATCGACTTATTAAAAGAATACCTTTTTTACAGCCGGACAGTAGCTTCATCAACTTTCGAAGATGTGAATTATTTGAGTCCTTACGAGAGATTAATGGTGATGGGGAAAAGGAGCACAATAGCCGTCCAGAATTTTATCTCCACAATATATAAACCTGGATTGTTTCAGTATCGCCAAAAACCCCATATCGAACAAGGCATGGGGTTTAACCTTCTTTTGTTGCCATTCGCCACCCTGGGCTTTTTCTGGAGTCTGTTCAATGCCGGGAAGAGAAACTATTCTTTCCTTCTCATCTGGTTATTGTTCTCGATGGCTCCGAACATTATTACCGGAGGAGGGCTCATGGATCGGCGGGCAACTTTGATCATTGCTCCTCTGATGGTAATGGCTGCCCTGGCAATTTATAATTTGTGGAATTCGATTATGAAATCCATTTTTAAGACTGCTAAATGGTATCGTCCGATCACTACCATCGCCCTGATCATTATTACTTTCGTTCTGCTCTCAATCTCCACGGCAAATTATTTTTACTTGTACTACTCGCAGGAAAATACCAATCATCGGTGGAAAGGGTTCCAAAAAATAAAAAAATTCGATCGGTTCTTAGAAAAATTATTTAACCATCATCACTATATTTATCTACTTTCTGAAAAAACCTCTTACGAAGGGGGTATTTTCCCAAATTGGTTGGCAAACAGATATACCGGATTTCGCATGTATTCAAAAAAAGACGGTCAGTTCATTAAGCGTCGCTCTGAACGGCTTCCGAAAATATCAGACCTGGCCAATAAAACTCTCCATCCTCCCGAAAAGAACAAGGGTTTCGTTGTCCTGGCGAATGCCGGCCCGGATCCCGAAAAACTGATTACCGACCTGAGAAAATTATACCCCGGCAAAGTTTTCGTGACTTATAACTATCCCTATAAACCACAACTTTTCTCTGCAATCGGTTTCGTGGTAGACCAGCAAGATATCGCCCAATTTAAAGAGAGGAGCAAAAAACAAGGGCATGAATAAAACATACATAATTACCCGGCATTGCCTGGCCCTCATATTGAGCGTGGTGGTGATCTATCTTTTCATTTTGATATTGAAGAATCCGGATAAACCCTGTTTCCCTCTATTAAAGTTCAGCGCCCAAAAGGTCGATAGTTTTTTTCAGCAGATTAAGAAAAACCCTCCAGTTCTCTATCCATCCCAGATTGAAGAAATCAATTCTTACCTCGAGAGCCTTAATAGCCGGGCAGGGGAGGGTTTTGGTTCTATTGTTTCCTTCTCCAATCGGAAAAGCTGCATAACCTACCGATTCCCGGTCATCCGAAGATGTATCGGCTGGACGGAATATAACAGCCGGTCGGGAGAAGAAGTGGTCTGGAATACCACTTCCTGTGAACAAAAGAAAAACACAACTTTTATATTCAGTGGGGCTTTAGGTGCAGGTGAGGGGCAAGCCGAAATTTTTTTATCGGAAAACCCAATCCTGATTTTTAACACGGGGGGGAATGGGCACCGAAAAATCTGGAAAAATCAAAATTACGAGCTCCGCTTCTTTCCTTTGAAAAAGATTAACCCTCAAATTCTTAGTGAGAGCGGTATTTTTTGCTTAACCGTCCCAAAAAGTGATATCCAACCCGGAAAAGCCCTGAAAATAAAGGTCAAAGGCAAGGAGGCGCATGGCCACTGGCATAAATGGTCTTATTTTACTCTTTATAACTTTTCTGATAATTTAAAACTCCTGAGACAACCAGAAATTTAAACCGAATTATTCATAATTCGGGTTAGTTTTCTCTTGCACGTTTAATATCCCGTTGCCGTTAAAAGAAATTCCACTGTAAAATCTTCCCGTTATTGTAAGGGGAACCTCACCCGGAGTAAGAATATCTTCCAGGACGGTCGTATCAAACTTTACCCCCATATCAGAAACATCATCGTTATCATAATCACCGATTTCCAACGACCAGCTCTCGGGGAGGAAATTAACCTCTGCATCACCGACCTTCGATATCATTATGGTCGAGAAGTCAATATCTCCCACCTCGTACCCTTGCGGCATTTCAATAGAAACGGTTATATACTCGTCCTCCGGCTTGAAAGTGTCCGGAACTATATCGATTGTTGCTTTAATCAATAGAGAAAAGCCATAAGCAATCTCGCTGTGGCCAAACCCCAGTGAGGTACAATACTTAAATGTATTGCCCCCACAAATTCTTGCGTCTCCCAGCGAATTAATTTTAGAGTGGGCTGTACCATGGTCACCCAAACTTGAATAAATAATGAGTGAAGCCCATAACCCATCTGGAAAACCATCAACACCGTCCAATCTTACTCCCACTATGTTGTTTCCCGGTCGAGAAGCTGCCCTTTTGCCCGTAAAAGGAAGCAGAGAACGCTCCCCGGTAATGCAATAGTCTTTCTTTTCATCTAATACTGAACTATCATGAAAACAATGTATTATTAAATACGTCCCGTCTGAAGTTATCGTGTACTTCTCTCCGGCCCCGGTGATAAACTCTACACTACTGTTCATCAAAGAAGCTACCGGGAAAGTGAACTCGAATATGCTTCCCGTTTGCTCGTATACAGTCAAGCTTGTCCCGGATAAAACGGGGATTAGCTCCTCCTCTTGATAAGCCTCAGCAACTGACGTAAAGACCATCACAGTAAAAAGAGACGCAATCAATAATACCCCGGATATTGAATTGCTCAGTTTTTTATATCCCTTTTTCACTTTTGCCTCCTTTTTCCCAAAAATTTAACCAAATTCTTACATACAATAATATACTATAATTTCTGTATTAATGCAACAATTCTACCAAAAAAAATTATTGATAAAGCGAAGGTGAATCAGACTAAGGCTGCCCGGCAGAAAGCAGAGAGCGAAGTTTCGCAATTGAAATTGAAAAAAAAACTTTCCACCCTCAAGAAAGAAAGTACAATACAGACCCGACAGTTGCAAAAACAACTTGCCGATGCCCAACAAGATATTACCACCAGGGAGAAGCAACTTTCAAATCTCCAAGAAGAATTGAACGGGATAAAAAAGGAACTGGCTACTAAGGGCAAACAGCTAATTGAACTTCTCAATCGGATGTTTTATATAAAGACGGATTAGTATAAATTGACTATTAATGATAAAACCTTATTATAGTCAGACTAAAATTATCCGTAACTCTGGTTGTATATGAAAAATATCTCCATAATTATCCCCGCCTATAACGAAGCAGTGGTGATCGGAAAAGTGTTATCCGACCTGGAGGGAGTCCTGGAAGGGACTGGGCTGGATTACGAGATTATCGTGGTCAATGACGGTTCCTCCGACGGAACCGGGGAGATTGTCCGCCGTACCCGGGCCACGCTCCTGGAAAACCCCGTAAACCGGGGTTATGGAGCGTCGCTCAAGCTGGGCATCATGCAGGCGCGATATGAGCATATCCTGATAGTGGACGCTGACGGGACCTATCCCCAGGACGCCATCCCCGCGCTCCTCGAGAACGCCGATCAATACGACATGGTAGTAGGGGCCCGGACCGGCCCGGAGGTGGCCATCCCTTTCCACCGGAAGTTCCCAAAGTGGGTCCTGCGGAAGATGGCCGACTACCTGGTCGGTATGAAGATCCCGGATCTAAACTCTGGCTTGAGGATCTTCAAGAAAAATGTTGCCTTGAAATTTTTCAATATTCTACCGAACGGCTTTTCTTTTACCACCACCATCACCGTAGCCCTTTTAAGCAATAATTACCAGGTCCACTACATCCCTATCAATTACCATAAGCGTCAGGGCAAGTCCAAGTTCCGCCCGCTTCAGGACACCTTCAATCTCATTACCCTAATATTGAGAACAATTCTTTACTTCAATCCTTTGAAAATTTTTGTCCCCTTCAGCTTGCTCCTGTTTTTTTTAGCTTTGCTGGTTTTCGTCTACAGTAAATTATTCACGCCGCAGGTGATGGATATCACCATCATCGTGATCATCATGGCCGGAGTACAGATTCTGGGCCTGGGATTGATTGCCGACCTGGTGGATAAGAGAACGTAGAAATGAAAGAAATGTTTCGGCTGCCCCTGACCATCATTAAGAACGGCTTATTCCGGCGGCCTGATATCATCACCCGAAGCGGGAGGGACTCAAGTGCAAGAGCTTAGAGATGTGTACGCCCAACGGGCTATCTCTCAGATTCCCAGGCTACTTTCTCTGCAAGATCGAAGTGAATTCTCTCCCACCTATGGGTGCTTCAATCGTGAGTTCTGGCTCTGCCGCACCCTGGACTTCCCTTCGGCCATCGCCCAATTCGGGGTTCACTCCCTCGCCCTGGTTTATGCCAATGAAATGCCGGGAAATATCTATTGCCGGCAGCCTAAAATACTGGAATGGATCCTGGCTGGAATCAATTATTGGATCAAGATCCAAAAATCGGATGGCTCTTTTGACGAATTTTATCCCAATGAAAGAGGATGGGCCGGACCCACCGGATTCCTTCTCTACGCCATGCTGGACAGCTATCGCATGCTAAAGGAAGAATTTCCGCCCGGTCTAAAAGAACGCTTTTTAGTAGCGGTAGATAAGTCGGTGAGGTTTCTGGTCAAATATGACGAGTCGGGATTTTTGGCGAATCATCACGCCATGGCACTGTTGCCCATCTACGAAGCCTACCTCGTCCTTGAAGACGATGTCATCTTGAAAGGCTTTCACCAGAGGCTGAACCATTTTTACCAGTTTTGCTATGATGAAGGGTGGTGCCTGGAATATGACGGCGCTGACCCGGGCTACCTTTCCGCCACCGTAAGCTTTCTCGGTAAGCTTTACAAGGTCTTTCCCGAAGATCGCATCTACCAGATCATAGAGCGTGCCATTCGGTTTTCCAGCTACTTCGTATACCCCAACGGCTTTTATGGAGGCAGCATGGGCAGCCGACAGACACTTCATTTTTATCCCCACGGTTATGAGATCTTCGCCCCGAAGATTCCTTTGGCGGCAGCCATGGCCGACAGGATGCTGATCGGATTGAAGGGGGGTAGCCTGGTTCCCCCGGAGATACAAGGTGACAGGTATTTTCTTTATCGCATACCGGAATTCCTTCAGAGTTACCTGGAATATAAACCCCGTCCCTCAAACCTCCCGCCTCTGCCTTATCAGAGGGAGCCCTTTGAGAAATACTTTCCCCGGGCGCGCATATTCATTAAAAAAGATGAAAACGTTTATATTACGGTCAATTTAGCCAAGGGGGGAGTAATCAAGGTCTTCGACCTCAGCAGTCAAAAGCTCGTTTTCAACGATGGCGGCATCATAGGCACTCTGGACAACGGCCAGCACATAAGTACCCAGTGGGTGGGCCCGGAATATGAAGCGACGGTGGAGAAGGACTGCCTCATGATCAAAGGCCAATTTCACTACGTGGTTTCCAAATATTTCACCCCTTTGAAGATGATAATCTTTCGCCTGGGCATGATACTTCTGGGATGGCATACGGACTTGGCATACAAGATAAAAGGGCTGATCAGGAATCTGCTTATGACCGAAAGCAAGACTGCTCCGGTGGGATTTACCAGAAAAATCCAATTGGAGGATCGGCGGATCCTTATAACGGACCAGGTAAACCTTACCGGAAAGAGGAGGTTCATTCAGGCCAAAGTTGGGGATGAGTTTGCCGTGCGATATGTGCCCCAGTCCCGCTATTTTCAATCCCAGGAGCTGGATGTGGAAGGGATGTACCTGAATCGTAATGATCTGGACCGGCTGTATACCGGGAAAAGGCTGGAGATAAAGCGTGTTCTCGATCTCGAAACCGGCGAATTGATCCGGTTGACGTAAGAGAAAAATCTATTTTCGTCCCGGCTAAAACTTTTACAAAGTTAAAATTTTAATGACCAAAAAGAAACATAGAAAATTTTACTTCCCCAAGGCAACTGAGCCGGAGCTTGCCTGGAATCCCCGCGCTAAAAATTTATTAACTGCCCTCTTTTTCATTGCTTTCATTTTGGCACTCTTCCTTCGTTTTTACGATCTGGACCGGAAACCCCTTCACCATGATGAAGGCGTTAATTCCTGGTTTCTGCTTAACTTAAAAGGTTGTTTCCAGACCGGGAAAGCCGCCGATCCACCGTTAGATATCACCCCTCCCTGGCTGAAATGGACTGTCCCCATCACCCGCGATCTGAACCGGTTGACATCCGGGCAGTGGAACCAAGGATTCAACGGCTGGAAATACGACCCCAGCAATTATCACGGGCCTTTTTTATTTCTGAACCACCTTATCCCGCTCGCCATCTCGGAGAGCATATTCTCCCTCCGATGTAATATCGCCCTATTCGGCTCTCTTCTCATTCTCCTGCTCTGGCCACTTCGAAGAATAATGGGGAGGGTGGCGGTTACGATAACGGCATTCCTGCTGGCCATCTCTCCCTCATTTCTCTATTTTTCCCGGACTAACATTCACGAAATATACCTTCCTTTCTTTACTCTTGCCGTGGTGTCGGCAATGATCCGCTTCCGGGAGAGTAAAAAAATGCTCTACTTCGTCCTGGCCGGGGCGAGCTGCGCTATTATCATCACCATCAAAGAGACATATGTTCTCACGGGAGCCGCTTTCTTTATCTCCATCATCTTCACCTATGTCTGGTTTTCACTGAAGCAAGAAAAAGACGAAATCCCCCCCTCCGAGTTTGCGCGAAGCCTGACGGCTCAGCTGAATAAGAATCTGGGCTATCTCTGGCTCACCCTGGCAGTCTTTATCTTTATTATTGCCATATACTACTCTTCCGTCTTTACCAACTGGAAAGGGACATCCACCGATCTCATCAATACTCTGTTGAAATGGACTAAAACCGGAAAGGAAGGTGAGGGACATACCAAACCGTTCTGGTACTGGTGGTGGCTCCTGAGAGATTTTGAACTGCCCATTTTGATCTTCGGTTTTTTAGGAATAATATACGCATTCCGCCGGCGGAATGCGTTCATGGTCTTTACCGGAGCCTGGGCCGTCTCCCTCTTTTTTATCTATTCATTCGTTCCTTATAAAACCCCCTGGCTGGCCCTGAACTTTATTCTGCCGTTGGCGCTCCTGGCAGGCTTCTTCGGAGAGAATATCTACCATTCAATCCACGGTTCACCGGGCCTGATTACGTTGGCCTGCGCTGTCGGTGCGGGGATCTTACTATCATGGGGGTCCGGTATAAGCTGGAAGGTGAATTTTATCGAATACGACGATGATTCCCACCAGATCGTCTATTCCCAGACCCGGCGAGATATTAATGACCTGATGGAGCGGATAGAAAAATACGCCCACAGTAAAGCCCAGGGATATGATACCGAAATCAAGATCGTCTCGGATGAATATTGGCCTCTTCAATGGTATCTGAGAAATTATAAGCACGTGGGGTACTGGGGAAAAGTAATCGAAGACCCGGACGCGCCGATCGTCCTGGGAAGAACAAAGATCCAGGAAGAGCTGGAGAAGACGCTAAAAGACACCTATTATTCAGAACTATACAGTGTCCGGCCGGGGCTTGATCTTCACCTTTACACCCGTCTTCATCGGGGAAAGAAACCGGAAGAAGAGATCAAAGGGACGGAACCGATAAAGTTAGAGAAAGGGAGACTGAAGCCCGGCCTGGTAGGTAGCTACTTCAAGAAGATCAATCCGGTCGGGAAACCCAACATGGTCAAGGTGGAAGACCGATTCGATTTTCACTACGACAACGATGAGGAGAAAAAAGCCGGGATAAACATGACTTCACCCTTCAGCATCATCTGGGAAGGGTTGATCGAGATCACACGACCCGGGAATTATCTCTTCGCCACCGAGTCGGATGACGGTTCCTGGATCTTCATCGATGACATCCTGGTGGTAAATAACGGCGGCGCGCACGGTATTCAGTACAAGTCAAACACGATCACTCTGGAGGAGGGGTTTCACCGGATCAAGATAAAATATTTTGATAGCGCGTGGGGAGCGGTGATGAAGGTTCTATGGTCGCCGCCAGGTCAAGGGGAAGGGCCGATCCCGCCCCGTTACCTCTGGCACCAGGATAAGAGCCTATCCAAGTAATGGGCTCGGATAGGTTTTTATATAAGCTATACAAGGAAGATAATGTTCGTGTCTTCTCTTCAAATAAACTGCCGAATGATTAAAAACTTGCTTAAAAAAATGTCCAAACTCCAGGCCACGACTTCAGCCAGAGGCTGATCCGCCTCCGGCGGAAAAGTCATGGACTACAAAGTCAGGGAAAAAATTCTCCTTTGTAGTCCACCTCCGGCCTTCGACAGACAGCCTCTGTCAATAAGAATTATGCATATATGTACGGACTGACCCCTTACCTGGTTGCCGGTTTATCGTTTTCCACTCCGAAATAGGCGCGAGTGGTGCCCCGGATCGCCCAGAGCCCTCCACCTCTCCGGAAGATCCCGATCTCATCGACACCGATTCCGCCATAATCCGCCGGAACGGGGAGATCGCCGGATTTCCCGAAGTAAATCCGAGTCACGCCCCGGATCGCCCAGAGTCCGGAGGCAGGCCGGAAGATGCCGGGCTCCCGGAATCCGAACCCATCGTAATCGCCGGGCACGAGTCGATCACCGTTATTGCCGAAGTAGATCCGGCTGATCTGCCGCAGCGCCCATAACCCGGAGGAAGAGCGGAAGATTACCTGATCCCAGGAGCCGTCACCATCGTAATCTCCCGGCGCCGGCTGATCGTACCTGGCGCCAAAATAAACTCTTGTCACCGAACGGATCGACCAGAGACCGGAAGATCCCCGGAAGATCCCGATCTCCGCCGTGCCGCTGCCGGAATAATCTCCCGGGACCGGGATATCCTCGAATGTTCCGTAATAGATTTGGCTGAAGCTCCTGATCGCCCATAATCCGGAGGCGGGCCGGAAGATGCCGACATCAGCCTCCCCGTCTCCATCATAGTCGGCCGGAACCAAAAGATCGCTGGCCACGCCGAAATAAAGCCGGCTGATCCCCCTGATCGCCCAGAGGCCGGAAGACGGCCGGAAGATCGCGATATCCGAGACTCCGTCGCCGTCATAGTCTCCGGAGACGATGCCGGTGGAAGAGATGCTGTCGGTTTTGAGCTCGATATCGGCCATAGAGACCACCCTCTCATCGGCCCAGTTGATGTAGGAAGCGTCGGCGTAATCGGGGAGATAGCCGAAGGTACGGGCCCAAGCCCGGACATTTCCGTCCTCAAAGTGGGTGCAGATTTCAATTTCGTAATCTCCTTCCGTCCCGGTATTCTCGACGGCGCTTCTCCTGTCCGGGCAGCCGACGCGGACCGACGCCCCGGAAACCACTTCCCCGGTATCCTTATCGACCACTCTTCCCGCGACCTGGAAACATTTAACGATGGCGGGAGTGGGGGTGATAGGGGGTGTGGGTGTCGGTGTGATCGGTGACGGCGTGGGAGTAAAGCTTGGAGCAGGAGAAGTGGGGCTCGGAGTAGGTGTAGTCGCGGGGGAGACGGTGGGGGTAGGTGAAGGTGATGGCTGTGCTCCTACAGTGAAGACACCTCCCTCAGAAAAGACACTGGAATACCAGCCCAAATCTTCGCCCCACTGGCCACTAAGCTTCGTATATGTCAGGTTCAGCTCACACTGACTTCCTATCAACGCTTCCGGCCTCACCCGGAATATTACCTCTGTCAAACCACCCCCCGCCCCGGAAAGCTTCCTACTGTGGGCCATGGCTAACTTCAGGCTGCTGTTCACATCATAATCATCCAAAGAAAATTTACTGGTGAGTTCAGTCTTTTCCACCCTCAAAACTTCCAGAATCTTCGGCTCATAACTAAAATCGAAATCAAGCCCGGCCAGATCGGCAGTCTGGTCAATGGAAATGGGAATCCGAACAATCTCTCCGGGAAGACCCCAACTATCTGGTACATTGAGAGTATAATCATCTCCAGAATGCATAGCAATTTTTGTCGCAGGAGGATTGATGGGTAACTCTACCGCTTTTCGTAAAATCATTACCACATCAGCTGCATCATTTCTATTCTCCCCGTTGAGGTCTCCGACCATCCTCTGAAGCACCGTGGGAGTAACCTCTTCGGTGGCAAACTGCAAGGCTAAAAGAACATCCGCGCTGTCCACCACCTCATCCCCGTTGACATCGCCTATAATGTAATCACTATCTACCGTAAAGGTGGCCCGGCTACTGTATTCCACCAAAAGATCGTGTCTATCCTCATCCTTAAACTTTACCGTCACAAAAACGTGCTCACAACTCTCAGAAGGTAAAGCCCCCTTAGAAACTTTAAACTTAACGTCAAACAGATGACCTTGTCCTACTATCGAATACCCCTTCAGTCCTACCCCGGTAATATTGAGCTGTCCAGAAGCCTCTTCACTGTTGTCCCCAACCATCATTCCTTCAGTAAGAATTGTCTTTTCTACTGTCTCTCTTTCCGGCTTTACCTGGATAATGGGAGTTAATAGGTCGCTGTCATAGGTAAATTGCACATCCAGACCATAGTAGGAAATCCCGGTAGCGTGGGTGGCATTGATTAAAAGGGCCACTTCAGACCCCGCCGGCCCCCGATAATCAGTCATCCAGGCAGTAATCGCCCCCACCATCCCTCTTTTATAATCGCTCTTTCCACTTTCAATGAAATCCTCATTAATGGCACTCACCTTATAGTAATAAACATCTCCCCAATTAAGCCCGGAATCTATATAGCGAGTCCCCTCCCATACATAATTCAGGTGGTTATATTCACCCTCCGCCTCCAGAGAGCGATACAAGTCATAAACTCTGATGTCCGGCTCCGGATTGGGATTCCAGTCAATTTCTAAATAATTCAAGCCACTGATCACGTACAAACCCGTGGGGATGGAAACAGGAGGTGTAGCGCTTGGTGTCACCGTGGGGGTAACTGAAGGTGTGGGCATCACACTGGGAGAAGGTGTCGGCGTTATTGGCGTTGGTGTCACTAAGGGTGTTGGTGACGGAGACGGAGTCGGAGTCCTCGTAGGCGATGGAGTCGCCGTAGAGGTCGGCGTGACTGATGGTGTGGGCGTAACTGAAGGTGTTGGCGTTGGTGTTACACTCGGAGTAGGAGTTACCGAGGGTGTTGGAGTAATCGGTGTCGGTGTGACTGAGGACGTGGGGGTCACGCTCGGCGTTGATGTCGGTGTCACCGATGGGCTTGGTGTGGGCGTGATCGGTGACGACGTGGGAGTGGGGGTAACAGATGGGGTCGGTGTGACACTGGCCGTAGGGACCGCGGTGGGCGTAACCGACGGTGTCGGCGTAGGGGTTACGGAAGACGTGGGCGTGACCGATGGAGTCACACTGGGGGTCACAGATGGCGTTGGCGTGACTGATGGTGTCACACTGGGAGTCACAGATGGGCTCGGTGTCGGCGTGATCGGGGACGGCGTGGGAGTGGGAGTTACTGAGGGCGTGGGGGTCACGCTCGGCGTTGATGTCGGTGTCACCGATGGGCTCGGTGTCGGCGTGATCGGGGACGGCGTGGGAGTGGGAGTTACTGAGGGCGTGGGGGTCACACTCGGTGTTGGTGTCGGTGTCACGCTCGGTGTCGGCGAGATTGACGGCGTCGGAGTGATTGGTGTTGGCGTGACTGATGGGGTTGGGGTCGGTGTAATACTCGGTGTCGGAGTCACACTCGGTGTCGGAGTGATTGACGGCGTCGGAGTGATTGGTGTTGGCGTGATTGACGGGATTGGTGTTGGTGTCACGCTTGGAGTTGGAGGCACACTTGGCGTTGGAGTCACTGATGGCGTCGGAGTGATTGGTGTTGGCGTGACTGATGGTGTCACACTCGGTGTCGGCGTGATTGACGGCGTCGGAGTGATTGGTGTTGGCGTGATTGATGGTGTCACACTCGGTGTCGGAGTGATTGACGGCGTCGGAGTGATTGGTGTCGGTGTGACTGATGGGGTTGGCGTCGGTGTCATACTCGGAGTTGGAGTCACACTCGGCGTCGGCGAGACCGGAGTTGGTGTCACGGACGGTGTCGGCGTCACACTCGGCGTGGGTGTCACAGATGGTGTGGGAGTCACACTCGGGGTCGGTGTCACACTGGCTGTCGGTGTTACCGAGGGCGTCGGCGAGACCGGAGTTGGTGTCACGGACGGTGTCG
>Ga0075124_10000040_pt1 | contig 59227 bp, 55 predicted proteins | sample AntAceMetag02UKS_FD_69809 | JGI IMG/M metagenome (GOLD analysis project Ga0075124, IMG submission 69809) | Saline lake microbial communities from Ace Lake, Antarctica - Antarctic Ace Lake Metagenome 02UKS | ecosystem: Environmental > Aquatic > Non-marine Saline and Alkaline > Saline | place... | reverse complement strand
CTTTCGAAACATTTGAAAGCTTTGACACGAATTCCGTCATGGATATGCCCCGATCGAGACGAATCTTGTTGCATTTCGCATCATCTTTATAGGCGCAGATGAGCAGAGATTCCCCGGAGAGAGTATTCTGTCTCGCCTTCTCGACCGATATACGCGGTATCTTTGACTTGGCTTCGGCTTCCTCATCGTTACATGACTGTAAAGACCCCAGCAGTATTCCGCATGCGAAGAGAACAAGTATCATGAATAGAAATCCATAGGGACGTTTTATTTGAACGCCTTTCATTACAAATCCTCCTTTCTTACGACATTTTTATCATTCCGGAGTTCATGAATACTCAAGTTCTTTCATGAACTTCCATGCTCTTTTCTGCTCGCATGCCTCGAGTCTCATTATTCATCTTTAGTTATAAGAAACAGATCACGGATATGGTACTGGACATTGAAAATATAGGGGATGAAATGTTGGCCGGATTGGATGTCAATTCTTAAATGGGAGACATCTTATTATGAGACATATGGAAAGACAAAGGAACAACCGCTTCTCTTCTGGTTCAAAGCTGATATGTGAAGTAAAATTACGGTTAAAGAACTGTGTGATCAAATATGAGGGAGAATTATTTGTATGTCAATAGTATATTTTCAGTGGTTCTTTGTTCGGAGGAGTGTATAAAATTGAAGCTCCCCGCAACAAGTTGCCGGGAATCTCCGACTGTTAAGGAAAATTTTATTTTTTATTCGCTCGCTAACCCCGCCGCATAGAGCGGGGAATGCGCTCCCTGTTCAGTTCAGCTTTCAAATACGATCTTTCCCGTATCTTTCAAATCGTAACCCGGTAAATTGCTCGAAAGCCTGTGTATTTTTGCTGAATCTATATAGGTAACAAATCCCTTCATTACACTTGTAAGCCAGAGTTCCTTCGGAACAACAAGATCGAATTTCTCTTCTTTCAGGGGAATAAAATCAAGATTCAGCGGATGTGTGACATATTCGATACCCAGACCCACGTCCGCTTCGTTAAAAAATACCTTAAGCGCTACTTCAAGATGTGTGTCAACCTCATCGGAATAATTAGCGATTTTTCTCTGATCCAGACCGCACTCTCTCAGGAGATATTCGAGAAGAACCCTTGTGCCAGATCCTTCATTCCTGTTTACAAACTTTGCCTTCTTTTCTATTACCCCTTCCAGTCCCTTGATTCCGAGAGGATTGCCTTTCTTAACAATGAGGCCCTGGCTTCGGTTCCACAAATTGATCACAACATATTTCTGCGGCGACAGTATCTTTTCAAGAATGGGAAGGTTATATTCCCCCGTTTCCATATCCAGGAGATGCGCACAGCACGCCTGCCCCTTTTTCTTCTCAAGGGCCTGGATTCCTTTGAGACTTCCAACTGATGAATAAAAGGCCTGCGATTCGGGAAAATTCTCCTGAGAATAAAAGGATAAGAGTCGTGCGAGGAGAATGTCGTCACTTCCCACTATTAATAAATCTTTCTCTCTCTGTACGCGCTCATCAATCCACCGCATAACGTGGTTTCTTGGGAACAGCCACTTGCCCGCGATCCTGACATGAGGGACTCCCCCTTCCCTCACCAACTGATAGACCTTCTTCTCGTTAAGCCTTAGAAGGTCAGCAAGTTCCTTCGTGGTAAGCAAGTCATTCATAATGCGTATACGTAGCACAGGGTAACATCGGAGTCAATATTGGATGTATAATGACAATATATGCCTATTTATTACCAATAGTATTTTATATTGACAATTAATAACAAATATAATAGAAGTCATTCCACATTTTTAAAGAATATTTAACTTGAAAGGAGTGTGAATCCAGATGAAAAAAAATAGTGTTATCAAATTGATGGCTTTCTTTTTTCTTTGCGCAATAATTATTCTTCCGGTATCTCATGCGTCGGCTGAACCCGCAGGTAAGCTGATCATGTTCCATGCTGGGAGCCTCTCCGTACCCTTTGCAGCTATGGAAAAGGCTTTTGAGGCGAAGTATCCTAAGGTTGACCTTTTGCGCGAGGCAAGCGGCAGCAGAAAATGCGCAAGAAAGATTTCTGATCTGAATAAGCCGTGCGACATTATGGCCTCCGCCGACTACAAGGTTATCGACAACCTCCTTATTCCCAAATATTCCGACTGTAATATACGTTTTGCAACGAACCAGCTTGTCCTCTGTTATACTGACACGAGCAAATACGCAGACGAGATCAATGCCGATAACTGGTATGAGATTCTCCAGAGAAAGGGTGTTGTGTGGGGACATGCAGAACCAAATATCGATCCCTGCGGTTACCGGTCGCTAATGGTCATGCAGCTTGCGGAAAAGGCTTTGGACAAACCGGGCCTTTATGAAAGACTTCTTGCCAACAGACCGAAAGAAAATGTCCGCCCCAAGTCGGTCGAACTTATCTCGCTCCTTCAGACCGGAAACATGGACTATGCCTGGGAATACCTCTCCGTTGCGGTCCAGCACAAACTCAACTATATCGTACTTCCGGACGAGATGAATCTGGGCAACTATAAATACGACTCCGTTTACGAAAGTGCGGTTGTGAAGGTTTCGGGCAAAAAACCGGGAACCTTTACGACACTCAAGGGAAAATCCTGCACATATGGTGTTACCATCACAAACGATGCACCGAATAAAGAGGCCGCTATCGCCTTCCTCCAGTATATGCTTGACCCCGAAGGCGGCTTGAAGATACTCAAGGAGATGGGTCAGCCTCCCTTCGTCCCGGCGAGAGTACCAACGTCGGAGATGAAGGATAAACTTCCGGCCGAGCTTCAGAAACTGATTATTGTAAAAGATTGATAGATTTATAAAGATTGGAAAACATGACAAAGAAAGAACCCTTTTTCTGGATCACCGTTTCATGCGGGCTTATCATCCTGGCATTCATACTGCTTCCCCTGATACAGATGCTGACGGCTCCTTCTTTTTCGATGCTCAAAGAAACCATACAGGACAAAGATGTTGTGCGGTCGATCTGGCTGAGTATCTATACGGCTGGACTGGCCGCCCTTATCGCATTCGTCTTCGGAACTCCCCTCGCCTATATACTGGCACGTAGCAATTTCAGGGGGAAACACCTCATAGAAAGTATCATCGATTTGCCCATTGTCATTCCCCACCCCGTTGTGGGTATTGCGATCCTTAGCGTTGCGGGAAAAAATCACTGGCTCGGACAATTTTTCGGCGAGCTCGGAATCAGGATAATGGGGAGCGTAACGGGAATCGTTGTTGTGCTGACTTTCGTTGGTCTTCCCTTTTATGTGAATGCCGTGAAGAATGGGTTTGAAAACATTTCCCCCAGGCTCGAAAATGTATCGCGCAGCCTGGGTGCATCCATGTTCAGCACCTTTTCCAGAATTACCTTCCCCCTTGCATGGCGTAGCATGCTGATCGGTATCATTATGTGCAGTGCACGCGCCATAAGTGAATTTGGAGCGGTTGTTGTCGTCGCCTATCACCCGATGATCGCACCGGTTTTGCTTTACGAACGTTTTGAGAGTTACGGCCTGAAGTATTCACAGCCCGTTGCAGTCTGGCTGGTTTCCGTCTGCCTTACCCTGTTCCTGATTTTAAGAATTCTCACTTTAAGGAATAAAAAAGACGAATGATCCATATTGAAGACGTCAATATTAATCTGGGCGAGTTTAAACTCCGCGATATCAACCTCAGAATTGAAAAGAACGAGTTTTTCATACTGATGGGGCCAACGGGCGCGGGTAAAACTGTTCTCCTTGAAGCAATGGCCGGACTCATTGGGGTTCATAGCGGACGTATGACAATAGCTGGAAGAAACGTCACGAAATTACCGCCGGAGAAACGAGGGATCAGTATTGTCTATCAGGATTATGCCCTCTTTCCCCATCTGACGGTACTCGAAAATATCACCTATGGTCTTCATTTTCACAAGTTACCAAAGAATGAGTCAAAAAAACGACGGGATCGACTCGTGGAAGAGCTGAATATTTCGCATCTGTTGAAACGGCTTCCTACTAACCTGAGCGGCGGCGAAAATCAGCGTATAGCCCTGGCACGAGCACTCATGGTTAACCCGAAGGTGCTGCTCCTTGACGAACCCCTCTCCGCCTTGGACCCGGGATTCAGGGAAGACATAAGAATCGGGTTAAAAAGACTTCACAAGAGTACGGATGTTACCTTCCTCATGGTAACCCACGATTTTGCCGAAGCCCTTTCCCTCGCAGACAGGGCCGCTATTATGAACGGAGGAAAAATCGAACAGGTCGGATACATGAAGGATATATTTCAGCACCCTGATTCGACTTTTGTTGCCGATTTTGTCGGCATGAAAAATCTTTTTATGGCCCATTTTCAGGGAACAAAGGCAAATGTAAACGGTCTTGCAATCGAGCTCGGCAGAACACCCGAAAACGGCCACGGATACCTTGCGATACGACCGGAAGACATCGTCCTCAGCAGGGAAAAACTGACCTCAAGCATGAGAAATTCCTTCAGTGGAAGGGTTACCGCCATAGTGGATCATGGGCTCTATTATGAGGTTGATATTATCGTCGAGAAGGTCCTCTTCAAATCGCTTATTACGAAAAGCTCACTCTTCGAGATGGAAATCAACGAAGGGTCAGAGATATGCCTTTCCTTTAAATCAACTGCGATACACAACTTTTAACAAACCACACAAATCTCTTCCTCTCCCAAGGATTGTTTCCCCTTTTCGTATAAGAGTATTGCAGGGAATACGGGAGTTGTGTTAGTAAGAGTTGCCGTTATCACGGGGTCATGTGGTTCCTTCACCGATGGTATCATTGCAGGTACGGCAGAATGAAAAAGATGTACAATAATCTGGTGTCTGATGCACAATGGATTAGGAGGATCATAAATGAAAATTTTCGGACCCAATGAACTCTTGGAAGAAGTTATCAACAAAAATCTCTGTATCGGATGCGGAGCATGCATTCACCTTTGCCCCTATTTCAGGTCCTATAAGGGGAAAACGGCCATGTTGTTTCCCTGTACCCTTGAAGAAGGGAGGTGTTTCGCTTACTGTCCGAAGATCGAGGTGAATCTTGACGAACTGTCCCAGCAATATTTCGGGAGATACTACGAAGGAGGACCCCTTGGAAATTATCTCTCAATACATACAGCAAAGGCAGGCCCGAAGGTGGAAAAGGCGTCGTTTCAGGCAGGAGGAACAGTATCGGCCCTTATGAGTTTTGCCCTGGCTAAAGGCCATATAGATGCGGCGGTGCTCACCGACAAGGAAGGGATACTCCCCGTTCCACGAGTTATTACCGATGCTGATGAAGTCTTACAGTGTTCTTCCTCAAAGTATTCGGCTTCACCGACGCTCTCGGCACTTAATCAGGCGATGACCGACGAGTATAAAAAGATTGGCGTTGTGGCAACACCCTGTCAGGTATTGTCGGTGGCACAGATGAGAATGAACCCTCTCGAAAAAGAGGACTTCACTGATTCAGTCGCCCTCGTGGTGGGACTCTTCTGTACATGGGCCATTGATTTCAGAGCCTTCGCACCCTTCATTTCCGAACGGGTCGATATTACTACAATTACGAAGGTCGATATTCCGCCTCCCCCCTCCGAGATAATGGAGGTGTATATGGGGGAGGAAAAGATCGAGATACCCCTCAATGAAATACGTGAGCTGGTTCCCGAAACATGCAGTTACTGCATCGATATGACCTCGGAATTCTCCGATATTTCTGTCGGCGTGCTTGAGGGCCGCCCCGATTTGAATACTCTGATCATCAGGACCGAACGGGGCCAAAAGATCGTGAACGAATCTGTTAAAGAGGGATATCTAATCCTCCACGATATTCCGGAAGAAAATCTCGAACACCTCATGTGGGCCGCGGGAAACAAGAAGAAACGGGCCTTTGTGAAGGCAAAAGAGGAAGGTATGATAAACACGGAAGGGGATAAGAAATCCTATTTGAGACTGCAATCAAAGACGGTAGACGAAATTACAGGATAAGAGAGGGAGAAAGATATGTCCGCACTATTAGACAAAAAGGAAGGTGCAGAGCACCTGCTTATGGGAAATGAGGCGATTGCGCGCGGGGCATTGGAGGCAGGCGCAAAAGTGGCCGCCGGATATCCGGGCACCCCTTCTTCAGAAATAATAGAGAGTCTCGCCGGCGTCGCAAAGGAGACCAATATGTATGTGGAATGGTCAGTCAATGAAAAGGTGGCCATGGAGGTAGCTGCGGCTGCATCCTTCGCGGAGCTCAGATCACTTTGCGTAATGAAGCAAAACGGTGTCAATGTGGCCTCTGACTTTCTGCTTCACCTGGCAGGTTCAGGCACACGGGGGGGGATGGTACTGGTCCCCTGTGACGACCCGGGAGCACTTTCGAGCATAAACGAGGGAGAATCCCGTTTCTTTGCAAGAACGGTCGAGATTCCTCTTCTGGAACCCGGCGATTTTCAGGAAGCAAAGGACATGACCAAGTGGGCCTTCGAACTCTCGGAGGAACTGAAACAGCTGGTAATGCTAAGGAGTGTTACCCGTCTTTCTCACGCGAGTGGTAACGTTAAATTCGGCACACTCCCCACCGAAGAATCGACGGCACGGTTCAGATGTGACGGATTTATCCTTGATCCTGACGAGGGTGTGGTCATCAGCGCGCCCGTCGACTATAAGCACTCCCAGCAGCATGAAAAGCTCAAAAGGGCAAAGGAAATCTTCGAGGATTCCCCCTTCAATACATACGAAGGCCCTGATAAACCGGAACTCCTCATAATCACGAGCAGCGCATGCACTCTCTACAGCAGGGAAGCTATCAGTATTCTCGGGCTGAAAGACAGAGTCGGCCTTCTCAAAATGGGGACAACATGGCCGCTTCCACCCAAGCTCCTCACGCGGTATCTCTCGCTCACGGAAAAGATATTGATTGTCGAGGAGGTACTGCCCTTTCTCGAAGAGAATGTGAAAGTAATCGCCGCTGAAACCGCGTCTGAAATCGGCATCAAGAAATTTTACGGCAAGAATGACGATACCATTCCCATGGTTGGCGAGTTGAATCCCGATCACGTGATTAACGCAATTGCAAAAATACTGGAGATTGACTATCTGCCGAGGCCCGAGGAGTATTCAGCCAAGACACAGGGCCTGGCATTTTTCGGCGCACCCCAAAGGGAGCTTATCTTCTGTCCCGGATGTCCTCACAGGGCGTCATTCTGGAGCATTCATAACGCCCTCGAGTTGGATGGACGAAAGGGTTTTGTCTGCGGTGACATCGGCTGTTATACGATGGCACTCCTCCCCACCGGTTTTACTACCCTGAAAACCGTCCACGCCATGGGCTCAGGAAGCGGCCTCGCCAGCGGATTTGGGAAACTTGGCCAGTTCGGGCTTGATCAGCCGGTCCTGGCCGTCTGCGGAGACTCCACCTTTTTTCACTCGGCAATACCGGCGCTCATTAACGCCAGACATCATAAATCGGATTTTACGCTTGTCGTACTCGATAACAGCGGTACTGCCATGACGGGATTCCAACCTCATCCCGGTCTGAAAGTAAACGCCATGGGAGACAACGTTCCCGATCTCGACATTGCAGAGCTATGCCGGGCAATGGGGGCACGGGTTGAGATACGAGACCCCTTTGAACTGGAAGAAACGCGGGAAACATTGAACGAACTCATGGAGGACAAGGAAGGTCTCAAGGTCCTTATTCTGAGACAGATCTGCGGCCTCAGCCCGGAAAAAAAGGCAGGAAAGAAATATGAAATGGCCATCAACGAGGAAATCTGTCTCGGAGAAAATTGCGGATGCAACAGGGTATGCACACGCATATTCCGCTGTCCCGGTCTTGTCTGGGACAAGGAAAAGCAGGTAACAAGGCTGGACGAAGTGATATGCACCGGATGCGGGGTCTGCGCAGATATATGCCCTGCAGGAGCCATTACCAGAAAGGAGGCAGTGTAAACCATGGCAGGCACACAATTACCAAACGATCCTTATAATATTATCATCACCGGTGTCGGCGGTCAGGGAAATGTCATGGCATCGCGGGTACTGGCAAATATGCTTGTTAAAAAAGGATATTATGTCACAATCGGTGAAACCTTCGGTGCCTCACAACGCGGAGGCTCGGTTATGAGCCATCTCAGGATATCAAAGAAAGATACATGGAGTCCGCAAATCCCCAAGGGCAAGGCGCATATGATTGTCGCCCTTGAACCTACCGAGGCAATAAGGGTACTGGCGGATTACGGTAATCCCGATGTAAAGGTCGTGAGCAATACAAGGCCGATCCATCCCGCAGGCGTCCTTGCGGGAGATCTCGCCTACCCCGCCCTCGAGGAAACAAAAAAGACCGCCCGGGGAATTTCATCTGAGGCCTGGTTTATCGATGCAACAGACGAAGCGCTGAAGCTCGGGAATCCAATCCTGGGAAATATCATTATGCTCGGCGCCCTCTCTGGTCTTGACGACCTGCCTCTCGATAAGGAGGACTTCAGGGAGGTAATCGCTAAGAGCATACCTCAGAATAAGATCGACATAAACCTGAAGGCCTTTGACCTGGGGAGAGAACTACTAAAGCAGTAAATACACCGGATTCCCGATCATGTTGGGAATGACATTGTGGCAAAATATGATAGATTTGTAAAATGTAGTTGCCTGATTCATCAGGCTATTATGCCGATAAATCGGCGGGCTACAGATTTGACAGTCCTGAAAATGCCGGATTCCCGCTGGAGTTTATGTTGTTTCGATTTTCGGCACCTTCTCATTCCGGCGTTTTTATATACTGCATGGTCCCGTCCTGAATCACGGCAACCTTTGCCGCCCCGGTATAATCCTTTTCCAGTACGTTCAGCACCTCATTCCAGGTCTTCACAACCGTGGCATCATCAATGTGACAGACAAGGTCAAGCATTGTCCGGTCGGGCTGGGGATTTAAGACAATCAGTTTCTTCATGAGCAGGGAGACAAATCCCGGATCCCGCGGACTATAGTGGCGGCCGCCATAGCCGGTCCCCCAGGCCCGCATGACATAATGAGGCACCTGCCCCTCGGGAGCATCGGAAATAAGTACGGCCGTTCCCTCTGCGCCAGGTTTTAAAACAGTGAGGGAAAGCAAGAGTGCAATCGCCGATTCATTCGCCTTTCCGTAGGAATTGCATACCGCTACATCATAGCCTGAAGCATGGGGAATCCCATAGTGATCCTTACCTTCCTCGGCCCCGGCGGCATGAGTGGCCCTGAATGATCCCGCATAGAGACCGGTTATCTCACCACGGCGGTTCAAAAGACAATCCACCTTGAAATCAAGACCGACCATATCACCGGCGGCATCGCACTCGGCTCGCATAATATTATCATCAAACTTTCCCAGTCCTGTTCGTACGGGATCTCTGAACATCTGATTATGAAACTGGTTTACCGTCTCGATCCCTGCCACACCGGGAAGAATCAGCTTTGCGCCACCTCCAAAGCCCACATGAACATGGGCCGTGATGCACCCGATACCTATTTTCAGGTCGCAGTTCATAAATTCCCGGTTGAACCAGAGTTCCACTCCTGTCGGCGTTCTTCCCGCCCACACCGTATTCTGAAAGGCATCATGGTTGTAGACGGCGTAATTTTCGACTATCTCGTCGCCCAATTTCTTCCTGGCATTTATCATGTCATAGGGACCGTGACTCCCCAGCGCCCAGATAAACCGTATCTGATCTTTCTTCATCCCGGCTTTGTGGAGAGACTCGAGCACATGTGGGGCAATATCCTTAACAGGCGTCGGTCTTGTCATGTCGTCAAATACAATGACGGCCTGACTCTTACCCTTCGCGAGTTCCTCAAGCGTCGGACCCTCAATGGGATTTCTAATCTTTTCTTTTATCTCCTCGGAGGCAAGCGCCGGCTTTTCAAAACCGGGGGAGGTAAGATTATCCACCTCCCACCTGTCGGGGAAGTTCAATTCCCTTTCTATGTTTTCATACCAGAGCCGCGATGGCACAGACACCCTTTTCATCTTATACCCCCTTTTTCTCTTAAAAGGCCGGATTCATCGTATAGAGGCAAACGATACCATCCTGATCATTAATCTCCGCCTTCGTTTGCCTCCCGTTTGCGACCTCTTTCGCAAGACTGATTATCTCCTGAGAAACATCCTCCAGGCTTTCACCTTCGAGGACAACCCCCGCATTGATATCCATATCATCTTCCATAGCGCGATAGAGTCTTCTCGTACTTGCCACCTTGATTACGGGTATCAGCGGGAAACCGGCAGGATTGCCCCTCCCGGTGGTAAATAGTATGAGCTGTGCTCCCGTCGCTCCGAGACCCGCCAGGGATTCCATGTCATAGCCCGGTCCGTCCATGATAACGAGCCCCTTTTTTGCAGGGGTAGTTCCGTAGTCTATTACTTCGTTAATCAGTCTGCTCCCTCCTTTAATGATGCAGCCCAGCGACTTTTCGCGAATGGAACTCATGCCACCATCCATATTACCCGGTGAAATGACAAGAGACGCGAGAGGGCCGAGGATATCGTCGGCACGCTTTTCCGCCTCCGCAATGACACGATGAATCTCGGCCGCAATTTCAGGAGATTCGGCCCTTTTCTCAAGTATGTGCGATGTCCCTATCATCTCTGTCGTTTCCGTGAGGATTACCGTACCGCCGGCGTCAACAATCCAGTCGGCCGCGAGACCAACCCCGGGATTGGCAGTAACGCCCGAAAAGGCATCGGAGCCGCCGCATTCAAGACCCACACAAAACCGGTCAAATCCAAAGGGTTTTCTCTCGATCCTTTTTGCATCATCAATCATTTTTCTGACTATTTCCATACCCAGCGCCGCCGTTTTTCTTGAGCCTCCTTTATCCTGAATGGACAGAAATTCCACCGGTTTTCCTGTCACTGAAATAGCCAGTGCAAGCCCTTCGGCGTTTATTGTTTCGCATCCAAGACCGATCACAAGGACAGCGGCAACATTGGGATTCTTTCCCAGCCCCGCCAATGTCCTTGTATGCATCTCTATCTCAACGGCTCTGCCGCAACCGTGACCATGATAAATGGGGACAACACCGGGGACGGCCCTCGCAATCATACCAACAATCCCGTTGGCACATGCCACGGTGGGAATAACCGCTACATAATTCCTTATCCCCACTGACCCGTCAGGTCTCTCATATCCGTCGAATGTCTCCATTTTTCTCATTCCTCAACCTTCGCCTCGATATCCAGATTGTGGGTATGAATCCAGTCGCCTTTTCTTATGTTTTCCTTTACCGCTCCGATTACCTCACCGTACTTATAAATGTACCCTCCAGCTTCTATGTCTTTCAATGCAACCTTATGACTGTAAGGAATATCGGAACGGGCGGTAAACATTTTACCGTTGGGAAGATTAATGATGTCTCCCTCTTTTACATCCTCAAGTATCACGGCAACATTATCCCGAAGATTTATAATAACCACATTCGGCTTCATTCAATGCCCTCCACTTATTCGATATGATTCCATATCTGAAAAAATCAACCTGTCAGGATGACGATCAGCTTCCTCGGTCCGTGCATCCCTCTGAAGATGGTAGCCTGAATATCGGCCGTCATGCTCGGCCCCGTAATAAAAGTGAACTGGCCGGGAACAGCATTTATATCTTCAAAAACCTTCTCGATTGCACTTTCATATATGGGAACAAATCTCTCCGTCGGCACAATGGCAATATGGAGTATGGGTGCAAGAGAGATCAGCCTTGCCTGATCCCTGTCATGGATGAGTCCAAGCGTGCCCGATTCCGCCACGGCAAAATTCGCTCCCGTAATGCCCGCATTTACCTCATCAAAGACCGCATCTTTAAAGGAATTTCTGTCCTTGAAATCCCCGGCCGTAAGAATCTGAATTCCGTTTTCCTTCCCCCATGAAGGTAAATCCAGCGGTGCAATTACGTCATCCGTCGAGGCCATAACCTTTTCCAGTTTTTCCTCTTTTGCGATCTCCGCAAGCTTATCCAGGGCTTCCTGATTGTCCTTGACCCTGTGTACAACACCTGTCTGCAGGAAGAGTGCCTCTGTAAATTTGGCTATCATTTCCTCTCTGTCGAAGGCCGTTTCATTCAATGACGGCACCTCGGGTCGCTGAGGGACATCAGCCCTGTGAACAGCCCTGAGTTTACCGAGGATTTCGTCTCTTGCGTTCCGTACCATTTTATTCTCCTCTCCCCCGATTCGTTATTAAGATAACCTCTTTTCTATATCCTTCCAGCGCTCGTGGAATGTCTTTGCAGGCATGGCCGGGAGGTCCCTTTTTCTGAACCAGCCTTCAAAGAGCCCCGATATATGAGAGACCACACCATTTTTGGCATTTCGATTATAGAAGGGACGTATCAGCCTTGCACCCAGATTCCAAAGCCATGGTAGTGTGGATGCAAGGGTGAATATCTTGAAAATGCCAACTTCCTTCCAGTCGCGTTTTTTCCCTTTCAATTTACTATCACCCTTCACGTCCTTTGAGCGGTAGTAGAGGAACATGCTTGGATGGTCTATGCCTGAGGGACACACCTCTTTGCACGCTCCGCATAACGTACAGGCTCGATAAAGGTCTTGCGTTCTGTCCAGACCGAGAAGGAGGGGATTTAACACCTGACCCATCGGACCGGAATAGGCCCAGCCGTAAGGATAACCGCCGATCGTCGCGTAAACAGGGCAGTGATTTAGACATGCTCCGCAGCGTATGCATCTGAGGGCCTCACGGGCCTTTACGTCCCCGTAAAGATCGGAGCGCCCGTTATCAACAATGACGATATAGAGTTCTTCCGGTCCGTCAATCTCATCGTCTTTTTTCGGACCCGTATCTATAGACACATATGAGGAAATTGACTGCCCGGTGCAGTTTCTGCACAAGAGCCTGAGTACATGTATTGCATCTCGCATGGTGGGAACGACCTTTTCAAGGCTCATGACGGATACCTGGACCCTGGGAGATGATTTGGTCAGGCGTATATTTCCCTCATTTTCAACATTTATAATTGAACCCGTCTCGGCCACGGCCATATTGACGCCCGTAATACCCATCTCGAGATGATGAAACTTATCTCTCAGATAAACACGCGCCGCATACCCAAGTTCAACAGGATCCGTGGTGGCTTCCTCCATGCCCGCCTTTTCCATAAAGAGATCGCATATCTCCTGGACTGAAACATTGACGGCCGGACCTACGATATGAAAGGGAGGGCGATTGAGCTGCTGGGCGATAAACTCACCGAGGTCCGTTTCAAATGCCTCTATGCCGTTTTTGATGAGTACATCGTTGGTTCCCAGTTCCTCACTGACCATGGATTTACCCTTCGTGACATATTTGATCCCTCGCTTCAGGGCAAGATTGAGAATAAAATCGTTTGCCTCCTCCGCATCCCGCGCCCAGATCACCTTGACACCGCGTGCAATTGCATTTGCCTCGAATTCTTCAAGAAGTTCCGGCAATCGCGCAACCACCTCAGCCCTGATGGCCCTCGAATATTCAGTGGCCGCATCCGGATCGGGAAAGGTTGCCATTGCGGCTTTTCGCATCGCCGCTATGACAGGGGGGAGTAGTTGCAGAAATGCTCGTGAATTCAGATCCGCCATTTCCCTTCGTGCTACCTCGACAAACTGTTCCGTTTTTATCTTCATAGCCGCACCTCCCTTCCCGTATCTGCAAGAAGCGTTGCGATATGAAGGGCCTTTTTTTCTGGATGATTGCGGCTCAGGTACCCATTAATATTGAGAAGACACCCCGGCTCGCAGAGGACGAGCAGATCTGCACCGCTCGCTATATAGTTTTGCACCTTGTCTTTCACCATCTCCTCCGAAATATCGGGGTAGTTATTCGCGAATTCTCCCCCGAAACCACAGCATTTGTCAGCACTGTTGAGAGGAACAAATTCCGCTCCATTTACGGCAGTTATGAGTTTCTTTGGTTGTTCGGAAACCCCCAGGCCTCTCAGAATTTGGCAGGATTCGTGGTAGGTGACCGTGCCCTCAAATGAGGCACCCACGTCCTCAACTCCCAGCACATCGACAATATACTGGGACAGCTCAAAGAGCCGGGATGACAGCTCCTCTGCCCGCCGCAGCCACACCGGCTCGTCCGAGAGAAGCTCCGGATACCTGTATTTCGCCGTATGAAGGCAGGACCCTGAAGGACTGACCACGACCTCATCGTCTCCAAAGACCTCGATAAAGTGTTTCGCCGACTTTTTTGCCTCGTCAACATAACCTGCGTTAATTGCAGGCTGGCCGCAGCATGTCTGTTTCTCATGGTAAATGGGCGAAACCCCGAGACGTTCGAGCAAATACGTGGTCTCTTCTCCTATCTCGGGAAGGATAATATCAACGGTACAGGGGATAAACAGCGACACCTTTTTCATAAGGACCCTCCTTGCTTATTCTACTATTCTCTGAAGAAATGAAAAACGGCACTACCGGTTGCAACAAATAATTTTCTGGCATCAAAAAGGCTATGGCTCAGCTTTCACCTTTTGATCGTGAAAAAGAAGATACTCCCCTTTTGAAAGGAGGTCAATTATTCTATCATTCAGTGTCGGCGAAAGAGTGTATCAGAACAAATTTCATAATTGAATCTCCGATTGTTAAGGAAAATTTTTATTTTTTATTTGCTCGCTAACCCCGCCGCAAGCAGCGGGGAACGCGCTCGCTGTTCAATTCAAGCTGGCATGTCTTCAGTGGTATACTGTTTTTTTTCATGAAGGTTCCGCCTCACACTGAAGATATGTTAAAGGATGGAAAGGGACAGGACAATAATAATATGAAAACACTTAAATATGTTTATCACCTGACCCAGTATTCCCCTGTAAATAGAGCTTTTTCTAAAGTCCGAGATATCGGCTGATAATCAGGAGCATGATCTCGGAAGTTCCCGCATATATTGTCTGTACCCTCGCATCCCTGAAGAGACGTGCGATAGGATATTCCTCCATGTATCCGTAACCTCCATGAAACTGAACGCACTTTCCTACCACCTGGTTTAACATTTCAGCAATCCAGTATTTCGCCATGGATGCCTTTTTTACGAGTTCCTTACCCGCCATGTGATCTATAATGAGGCTTTCCATAAATGTTCGTCCCAGTTCAACATCCGTAGCCATCTTGGCGAGTTCGAATGAGATATACTGGAAACGGCTAATGGGACGGCCGAAGGCCTCGCGGCTCTTGGTATATTCTATGGTCAGACGCAGGGCCTCCTCAGCAAAGATCTGACTCATCATTGCTGAGACAAGTCTTTCCTGCTGGAGTTCTTCCATAAGATAGTAAAACCCTTTTCCTTCCTGACCAAGGAGATTCTCTGCCGGAACAACGCAATCAACGAAGGACATTTCCGCAGTATCCTGAGAGTGGAGCCCGATCTTTTCAAGATTCCGTCCCCTTTCGAATCCGGGTGTATCTCCTTCGACCACAAAGAGTGACATCCTCGCATAGGGAGAGTCTGCCTCAGACTCGGTCTGAGCGGCAACGATCACGAGGTTGCCGTTGATACCGTTCGATATAAAGGTCTTCTGACCGTTGATTATATAATTATTACCGTCTTTGACCGCGGTTGCACGAATGGCCGCCAGGTCCGACCCGGTTCCAGGCTCCGTCATGGCGACGGCCGTTATGTATTCACCTGTCGCACAGCCGGGAAGCCAGCGTTTCTTCTGTTCGTCGTTTCCGTAAGCGTAAATATAGGGAACAATGATATCCGAGTGAAGGGGAAAAACGAATCCCGCACAATGGGTGCTTGCAGCTTCCTCAATGCCGATGAGAGAATAAATAAAGTCCGCTTCCACTCCACCGTATTCCTCAGGCAGCCAGGGACATAGAAAACCCTGCGCTCCGAATTTTTTCCAGATCTCGCGTGGAACGATTCCTGCTTTCTCCCATTCTTCAACATAGGGCGTTACCTCTTTGTCGAAAAACCGCCGAATCGATTCCCTGAATATTGAGTGTTCCTGAGTGTAATAGTTTTCCAGTAGCGACATGAATTTCCTCCTTTTGGTTTTTTGTGTCCCAGATTATATCCCCCCGAAAAAGAGATGAATGGTGACGGGAAATACTGATACGATAAAAGAAACAATCATTCAAGCATGAATTTGACGGCCTCCATGGAAAGAAGTTTGAACTGAACAGGAAGCGCATAAAATAATAAATATTTCATTAATCCCGATAAATGAGATAAGTGCGTTAACAAAATTATTCTCTGACAGGAAAACACAGAAAATAATTTCTAACTTACTAAACAACCGGAGTTTCCGGCAAGCTAGTCGGAGCTGAAGCGGAGATTCCTCTTATACGGGGCTCCGCAGAGCTTCTATAGTAAAAATGAGGCTGTCTCAGCTATGTCTATCAGGTTAGGGACAAAAGGTAGGTCCTGAGGTTTGTCTTTCTGTTTTTCAAACCCAGCTTCATTCTAATGTTGTTCCTGTGAAATTCTATGCCCCTTTCAGAGATATTCAATAATTCCGATATTTCTTTGGTCGGTTTTCCTTCTCTCACGAGGTTGGCGACCTGTATCTCGGTAGGAGTAAAATCCATATACTTCGACGAGAGTTTCTGAAGGAAGGGAGAAATTATGTCGTCGAGATTTGATTCTAGTATGTTTACATAGGCCTTCTGCTTTTCGTCGAGTCTGCAACTCCTCAGTTTCTCGATACCTGGCATGACAAGCTCTTTTATGTTCGTAAGTACCTTATTTTCGAGCTCTATCTTATCCTTTTCCCCCTGTCTCAGCAAGACCTTCAATGCCGTGTTTGCCTCCTCGAGATTAAGGGATTTGAGTTCGAGCTCTTTCTCCTTCAGCAATAGAGCCTTTTCCGCCTCTTTGCGCTCATCAATCTCTTTCTTCAATTGTATATTAGCCTCTGTAAGTTCCTGCGTTCGCTCCTGAACCTTGATCTCCAGTTCTTCGTGTGACCTCTGTAGCTTATCCTCCGCTTCCTTCCGTTTTGTAATGTCGACAAAGGAACACATCATGCAAATCGGTTCGCCCTTTTCATTCGAAACCATACTTGCCGAGAGTTGAACCGTTATGGGTATGCCATCTTTTCTGATTCCCGTTATTTCTCCGATCCAGTTTCCTTCTTTCATCAAAACAGTTATAATATCATGTCCTTCTTCTTCAGACTCGGCAAATGTTACAGCCGATTTTCCCAGTATCTCAGATATATCTTCACCGCCCCACAACTCTATGAAGGCCTCATTTACATAGGTAATATTCCCCTCAAGATCTCCAATGGCAATACCGTTGATTGATGATCGTATCGCACTGTCTTTGATGCGGAGTTCCTCTTCCATTTTCTTACGTGCCGTAATATCAACAAAGGAATCCATCATGCAGATCGGCTCACCCTTCTCGTTTTTCACCAGGCTCGCCGTGATAAGAACCGTGATCGGTGAACCGTCCTTTCTCTTCCCCGATACCTCGCCGGTCCAGCCACCCTTCTCGATGAACTCTACAAATATACGTTCCGCCTCCTCCTGGTCCTCGGCAAAATCAAGGGGAGATTTTCCCAGAACCTCAGAAGGATCTTCGGCACCCCACATTGTCAGTGCCGCATCGTTGATATAGGTGATCCTCCCCTCCAGATCGGCAATACCGATGCCATTGATTGACGAAGCAATGGCGTTTTCTTTGATGTGAAGTTCATCCTCGATCTGCTTTCGCTCCGTAATGTCTACAAAGGAACACATTATAAAAATAGGCTCTCCCTCTTCATTGTTAACGATATTCGCCGATAAACTAACGAAGATTTCAGAACCATCCTTCTTTTTGCCTGTTATATCTCCAACCCACGTTCCCTTCTCGCGCACCTGACTGAGGGCACCAAGGGCCTCATCCTCTGAACAGGCAAAAATGACAGCGGAACGTCCCAGGACCTCCAATAATTCATACCCGCCAAATAGTTCAAGTGCGGCGTTGTTAACATAGGTCAGATTTCCATCAAGGTCGCCGATTGCCAGTCCATTAATTGATGATTCGATAACGCTTTGTTTAATCCTCAGTTCCTCTACTACATCTGACACAATCATAATTCGTTTGTAGTCAAAAGAATCATCTGCATTGTTTTTTACTTTGCTATCCGGCTTTGTATTACTCTCCTTTTCCCTCATAAACTAAGACCTTCCCGGGCTTTCCCCTCTCAGGGTTGCCTTCCGAACTTTCCTTTTATTCTCATCTTCAGCAGGTGCCATACCCATGAAACGAGCGGGGGTTTTTGATCGAGAGCAGCATTAATCAGGCTCGTGGATGCCTCGGTAAATTCCTTTCCTTCAATCGTGGATGTAACACCCGAGAACACCTTTTTCAAAAACATGGGATCCTGCCTGTTAATGTCATTTATGTATCTCACTGCAGAATTAATACCCTTTCCTGTTCCGATCGCGACGGGACCCTTAATCGCCTCCAGAAGAGCCCTTTGGAATTCTGGTGATTCATCGAGCAATCCCTTTATGAGCCTGCCGTAATTCTTCAGGCACTCTTCCATCGCATCCTTATCGATATCCTCCCACATATTTGCCATAAAACCTTTTAGAAGCTGCGGGGGAAACTTGTCCGATGTCTGATTTCCCAACTCACCAAGAAACACGATTATCCAGTTAACTATGAGGGGAATCGAGGTCAGAATTGATAATATAAGCTGTGGATCCTCCCATAGTATCACTTTTGCCGTGGCAGCGCCCCTTCGGGGGTCTATCTCGCTGAGATAATTGTTCAGCATGTCCTTAAAGAGCGGGGTTCGAATAATCTCAGCAAGCACACTTCCTTCCCCGTCTCTCGCGTCAGACACTTTCATTGTCTCAATCATCCCCCTCTCCCTTCTTCCCGCTTACGGGGTCATAATGAAAATACCCCTCTTGTGCCATGGTAGAGATATTGTCCCTTATACTTCTAATCGCCTCTCCATCAAATTCCTTCATGATTTCCTCCAGGAATGCATGAAGAAGTTCAGGGGGAAATTTTTCCCTCACCTGCAGTATAATCTCATCCAGAAACCGAATCATCGAATTCGCAAGAGAAGGAAGAGCCCCCATCAGGGACAAAACAATTTCGGGATCCTCCCATAGTATTGTCCTGGCAAGTTCCCTCGCATTATCGGGATCGACACCGTTTAGTATAGACCTCACGTTCTCCTTGAATGCCGGCCTTTTAAGCAGCACTTTTACAATCCTGTTTGTTGCGTCGATAATCCCTCTATTGTGATCATCAGACATATCCAGTCCCCTTTACAATGTTGTACAGTTAAAAAAATACCGCGCCGACTCCATCTGGCAGAGCTGCTTGCCTCCCATCCAGAGCTGTATGATCTTAACGTCCCTCCAGTGCTTCTCTATATCCCAATTCCTGTCCGTACCATAGACACCCATAACATCCATGGCCTTGCCAAAGTTTTCCACTGCCCTGTCTGAAACAAAGTCCTTGATATTTCGAATCTTTCCCACAACCGCTTCCGAAGTGATCGGTTCGCCATAGGGTTTATTTCTCCGGTCTCCCATCATAGCGGCCTCGTGACCGAGTATCCTGCAGATATCTATATCGCCGGCGATACGACCAATAACAGCCGCAATAGCATCATCTTCTTTGAGAAGCCTGTTGCGATAGGTTCGTGAAGAGACAAATTCGTACAACTTTTCATAGAGATTCAGCATCGCACCTGTTAAGAAACCAACGCTTGCCACCTGACCAAATGATATAAGCTGATAGAAAGCCTTCGCATCCAGGCCTGGTCCATGTGCCCTGTACCATTTCGGTACCCTTACATCCTCAAACCACACATCGCCGTTCTTGTCTCCTGACATTCCCGCCTTTTCATAAGGGCCGCCCTGCGTTACCCCCTTACTATCGGCCGGCACAAAGATGAATGCAAAGTCATCGGGGTCACCTGAGCCCGGTTGTGTGGTACAGGGAACACCAAAGAGTTTCGCGACACCACCACTGTTCGATGGCCAGATTTTGTGACCATTGATTACCCATTCATCACCATCGAGTCGGGCAGTCGTCTTTATTGTTTTTCCCTTTAAAAATCCCAGATTTTCTATATCGGACCCTCCCTGAGGTTCGGTCATGGCATTTGCCACAAATACCGCTTCTTTCGTATTACAGAAGAGGGGTGCCAATTCCTCAGCGAGTCTCATGTTCACATAGGGTTCAACCAGTATGGTGAGAAGCGGCCAGAAAGTAACGCCACAGGCAACCGCCATTCCCGTATCAGCCCTCCCCATCTCCTCGCAGAGAGCATAGGCAATCCTGAAGAGGGAATCAGATCGTGTGAGTCCCCATCCACCAAATTCTTCTGGAAACATCGCCTTTTGGAGGCCCAATTCGCCCATGAGTTTATCAAAGGCGGGGCCTATGAGCTTATGGTCCTTCCAGTCTTCGTCAAATTTCCTTCGTACTGGCATGACCTCTTCTTCGGCCCAATTTCTGATCACCGCGCGAAGGGTCTTGTCCAAGGGTGATATGTATTCTTTGGGTCTCGAAAACTCGTCAAAATGGTCCATTGCATGCACTCCTCTTTAAAGTTCTTTGCACTGATAAAAATAACGGGCAATATCCATTTTAACCGGCACATCCGCACCGATACCACTAAGATGAGACTGTATCGTTTTGACATCCCGCCAGTGTTTTTCCACATGCCATTCCTTTGAGTAACCTGCCGAGCCCATAAGCTCCATGCCCCTGTTAATTGCCTTCACAACACCCCGATGAAGACTTTCTCCTGTCATCTGCGCGTAGGTATAAATCGCCTGCCCGCCGATTCCGCCATATTGCTCGCTTCCGGCAAAACTCTGGGCCAGGCTGTAACACAACAGCTTTGCCGTGGCTATCTCCCCCGCCACATCGGCCAGAACGTACGCACAGAGGGGGTTTTCTTTCATTACTACGCCACCTTTTATAACCCTGGTTTCGGCCCATTCATGCACTATCTCGAAAAAATTGAATGCCGCACCGAGGGTCACAGCACTGAGGAAAAGATTGAGCCATGAATACAGTTCCAATACCGATCCCTCCCGACAGATCACGTTCTCGGCTGGTATTATTGCATTATCAAAGGTAATATCCGCATTTTTACATGCATTAAGTCCTGTATCCTTTATAGCATCGCCCCTTACGACGCCCTCCGTCTCACTCGGGACAAAGGCAAGAACAATTTCCCCCTCCCCAGTTGAGCAGACGACACAGTAGAGACTGGCGTTCCTGCCACACCCCACCGGTCTCAGTTTATCTCCGGTTATACTATATCCCCCATCTGTCTTTTCTATACGGGATATAACTGATCTGCCGAAAAAAAGTGGCGTCTCGCTATCCGCAACACCAGCCCCCGGCAGGATCAGCGTCACGTCATTAATGCCTTCGGTAAAGCTGAGCGGCACCAAGGTATCACAGAGGACATCGCTTATACTGGGTTTCATGGCAATCACGGAGAAAAGGGCAAATTTGATGGCAAGGGCGAATCCGATCGCGGCATCGGCCCTTCCTACTTCACTCAGAACTGCCGTAATGCCCGATGCCCCGGCCGGTTCGTTCCATCCGTAACCTCCGTAACTTTCGGGCAGAACGAGCCTTTCAAGGCCTATGTCTCCGATCAGTTTCAGCCTCTTTTCAATAAAAAGATCCTCGTAGTTCAGCCGGTACTCGTGGCGTTTCGATATGATCTCTCTGTCTGCCCACTTCCTGACAAGAGAGACAAAATCTTTCGCACCATCGTCAACCCACTCCTGAGGACACAAAAACAGATCATTGATTGCCATAGTGTACCCCCTGGCTTATAATGAATAGTTGAAAATCGAATCTCCCCGCAACTTGTTACGGGGAATCTCCGACTGTTTAGTACTTTAGAAATTATCCCCTTTTATCGGGATTGAGGAATAATGTATTTTTTATTCGCTCGCTAACACCACCGCACGTAGCGGAAAATGCTCACTTCTCAGTTCAATCCTTTAGAAACAAAGCGGAATATACAACTTACAGAAGAATACTATAGTATTTTCTCGCGATAACATAGTATTTTTTGAAACATTGCCTATGTGAATATATACTTAGATATTGAAACTCCCTGCAACAAGCTGCAGGGAATCTCCGATTGTTAAGGAAAGTGTTTGTTTTTTATTCGCTCGCTAACCCCGTCGCAGAAAGCGGGGAATGCAATCGCTTCTCAATTCAAGATAAGAATCTAATGAAAAGAGTATCTATTAAAAAGCCGATAACATAATTACAAGAAACTACATACTGTTTCCGAGAGACGCAATCTAAGGAACCGAAAAGTCGGACCAATTTTTTCTTTTTATCATTTCTACTCCATCAATCGGCCTGTTTTCTCAAAAAAGCAGGTGTTTCATAATCAATGTTTTCCTCATCATTGATCATACCCATCCTGATAACAACCGGTTTTTCAGAATTAGCCTCCTCTTTCCTTCTCATAAAGGTAGGCTTGGAAATATCTTCCTTTTTGCGGGTAGCAAAACTCGACATATTCTCGGACACTATGTCTCTTTTCTTGTCCGATGCATTGAAACCGGTGGCGATTACGGTGACGCGCATTTCATCTCCCATATCTTCATCAATAACGGTTCCAAAGATGATATTTGCATCATTGTGAGCTTCGGCCTGGACAAGAGAAGAGGCTTCGTTGACCTCAAAGAGGGTCATATCGGGTCCGCCGGTAATGCTGAGAAGGACACCTCTAGCACCCTGAATCGAGTTGTCTTCGAGAAGGGGAGAGGATATCGCTTTTTGCGCCGCTTCAACTGCCCTGCTTTCACCGCTCGCAATTCCCGTACCCATGAGTGCCAACCCCATCTCTGACATTATATTCTTGACATCGGCAAAATCGAGATTAATGAGACCGGGAACCATTATGAGATCCGAGATCCCCTTTACACCGTGATAGAGGATATCGTCGGCCTTTTTGAATGCATCGGAAAGGGACATGTTTCTGCCACTGATACTCAAAAGCCTCTGGTTCGGTATCACTATGAGGCTGTCAACCATCTTCTTAAGCTCGATCAGCCCCTCTTCGGCCTGTTTCTCTCTCCTTTTTCCCTCGAACTGAAAAGGTTTTGTAACAACGGCAACCGTAAGGGCCCCCAAATCCTTTGCGATCTCGGCCATAACGGGAGCTCCACCCGTACCCGTTCCACCTCCAAGACCGGCCGTAATGAAGACCATATCGGCCCCATCCAGGACATCACTGATTCTGTCCTGAGACTCAATGGCTGCCCTCTTGCCCACATCGGGATCCGATCCTGCACCAAGGCCCTTTGTTACCTCGGTCCCCAATTGTATTTTTATCGGTGCCTTGGATACCGTCAGGGCCTGCGAATCCGTATTCGCAGCAACGAAATCCACTCCACTCAAGTTATACGATATCATCATGTTCACGGCGTTTCCTCCTCCGCCACCGACACCGATAACCTTTATCTTTGCACCCGTACCCTTACCACCTTGTACTAATTCGAACATGGTTTCACCCTCCCTTCTAAAAAAAGTCGTCGAACCATCGTTTCATTCTCCTGGCTATTTTTTTTACTAAACTTCTTTCATTTCTTCTTACCACCAGACCGGACTGGTTGTTGTTCCCGTGAATAACAAGTCCTACCCCGGTGGCATATATGGGACTGTTAACTATATCCGTAATACCCCCCACATCAGAGGGACTTCCCCTTCTTACCGGCATATTGAATATCTGTTCACCCAGTTCTGTTATTCCCTCCAAGATAGACGTTCCGCCAGTTAAAACAATACCTGCCGCAAGAAGATCCTCGTAACCCGATCTTACTATCTCCCTGTTGGCCAGGCTCAGAATTTCCTCGAGACGAGGCTCGATAATCTCACCCAGAACCTGCCTCGACACCTTTCGAGGCCCTCTGCCGCCGACACTCGAGACCTCTATCGTCTCATCCTGAGGTATCATCGGAGTATAGGCGCATCCATATTTGATCTTTATCTTTTCTGCTTCTATTGCTGGTGTTCTTAAACCAACCGCTATATCGTTGGTAACGTAATTGCCTCCCAGTGGTAAAACCGCCGTATGTTTAATACAACCTTCGGCAAATACCGCGATATCGGTCGTTCCTCCACCAATATCTATAAGGCCTACCCCAAGCTCCGTTTCGTCGGGACTGAGAACGGCCCTGCTGGATGCCAACTGTTCGAGCACTATATCATTCACATCAAGTCCCACACGGTTAACCGATTTTATGATGTTCTGAATAGACGTAACTGCACCGATTACTACATGAATCTTTGCTTCAAGCCTTACTCCTGACATCCCTATCGGCTCTTTGATACCGTCCTGCTCATCGACGACATAGTACTGAGGCAATACATGAACGACTTCCCTGTCCAAAGGCACGACGATAGCCTTTGCCGCCTCAATTGCTCTTTTTACGTCAGCCGCTTCAACTTCACCACTCTTCACAGCCACGATACCGTGACTGTTCATGCCCTTAATATGAGCTCCGGCAATTCCCGTATATACTGCCTTTATCTCATATCCTGACATCAGCTCCGCTTCCTCAATAGCCCTCTTTATGGAATCCACAGTGCTGTCAATATTAACCACAACGCCCTTCCTCAGGCCCTTCGAGGGATGGGTACCAATTCCTATGACGTCGATGCCGGTTTCAGTTACCTCACCAACAATTGCACAGATTTTTGTTGTCCCGATATCGAGCCCTACTATTATGTTCCCTTTTTTTGACATCTATACACCGATCATTAAAACTTCATATCTTTGTGCGTGAGCGCCCCTCTGGTCTTTTTCTATCGAAATAATCCCTATGCTGAACGATGACCCTGTTGCAATCAGCCAAATCTATCTTCAAACATCCCTCATCAAGATCCTTCCTTGCCAGATCTAGAAGAATCCTGTTCAATCGCTTAATTTTCTTTTCATAATTTCCAAAACCAAGCTGAATTAACATTTGATTATTTGTAAATACCGAAAATCCGTAAATACCGTTTCCGTTTATTTCGGAAACATTTTCCATTTTCGGAAAAGTGCTGCTTCGGGAAAGATAATCCAGAAGTTCAAATGCCATCCTCAAAAGACCCTTATTGACTACCCCGTTCTCACAAAATCCCGTCAGCACCGGAAGGTTAATGCAATCACCCTCCCCGAACCCCTTGAATATCTCTTCATTCCTGTCAACGATGTAGAGATCATCATTTTTCTTAATCAGTGCCGCCGCTTCCCTCTCAACAATCTCAATCACCAGCCTGTTGGGAAGCTCTCTTCCGATCGATACATCTTTGATCCAGGGATTTCCCCTGATCTTATCCGTCATTTTATCGAGATTTAACGCCAGAATATTCATCGATGCATCGACCCCGGCAAGCTCACGGACCTCTCGCTCACTTACCTTTGCACATCCCCTGACTGTCGTATCGCCGAGTTCGAAATAGGGCGCACAAATTGCGTAATTATAAGCATATACCATGAGGAGGGCCAGTCCTCCGGAAATGCCAAGGACCATCAGGGCCTTTACACTCTCTCGTATAATTTTCCCCGATCGTCTCTTGATTCTGTTTTTTTTCGTCCCCATTGAGGACTTCAGGGACTTTTTCATAGCTATTCCCCGATAATTTTTACTTCTGTTTCAAGTTTGATGCCCTTTTCCACAAATACCCTCTTTCTAATGATATCTATCAGTGTAAGGATATCCTCAGTTGTTGCCCCTCCGAGATTCACAATGAAATTGCCATGCTTCTCCGATATCATCGCCCTACCACTTTTTGTGCCTTTGAGTCCCACTTCATCGATGATCCTGCCCGCAGGTGATGATGGCGGGTTTTTAAAAACAGAGCCTGCGCTTCTCTCGCCAAGCGGGTGTTTCTCTCTCCTCGCATTCAGGATATCGGCAACCCTTCTTTGAATCTCTTCTTTCTGTCCCTTCAGCAAGTCAAAGGTGGCTCCGGTTATTACGGTGCTTTCGGGCAGATCGAGCCCTCTATATTCGAAATGGAGGTCTTCTCTTTCAATTTGTTTCCTTTTTCCATTACCGTTCACAACGACAACCGATCCTATGGTATCCTTCATTTCTCTCCCGTAGGCACCGGCATTCATCCATACACCGCCACCGACACTCCCCGGTATTCCTGCACAAAACTCCAGCCCCTCAAGCGATTCTTTAACGGAGGCTTCTACGATGCGTGAAAGGGGAACACCCGATTCTGCATAGAGAGATACCCTCCCGTCAGATTCTTCATTGATCTCAAATTGTTGAAGATCCGTGAGTGAAATCAGGCACCCCCTGTAGCCGCCATCCCCTACGAGAAGATTCGTGCAGTTTCCCACAGCCAAAAAGGGTATATCTTCCGCTACGAGAACAGAAACCGCCTCCTCAACCTCCTTCACGCCATGGGGATAAAAGAGAATATCCACCTTTCCGCCAACACCCATTGATGTGTGATTGCACATCCGTTCATCGAAAAGGACTCGTCCCGAGACCCTATTTATTATCTTTCTTCGCAATTCCTCACCAACAATCATGGCGTTACTCCCGCTTTCACTTTCACCTCGCGGAATCGGTCCCGGGGTGCTCTATCGCGAGAAAGGCTTCGCCAACCTTCCATACATTGCCTGCTCCGAGCGTTATAATAAAATCTCCCGGTTCTGCGAAAGACTCCAAATGATCGACGATATCCTCAAAACTCGATATATGGATAACGGTATCATTTCCACGGCCCCGAATCCCGTCACAGAGATGCGCCGAATGTATCCCCTCTATTTCCTTTTCGCTGGCAGCATAGATATCCGTGAGAATCGTGTAGTCGGCAGCATCAAATACATCGAGAAAATCATCAAAGAGTTCTCTGGTACGGGTATAGCGATGGGGCTGGAATACGACGATCATCCTGCCGCTCCAGGCCTTTCTCGCCGCTTCTAAGGTTGCCCTGATCTCCGTCGGGTGATGACCGTAATCGTCGATCACCGTAACGCCTCCCCTAACACCTTTGACCTCAAGTCTCCTCTCTACGCCTGTATATGTTTTGACACCCCTTTGAATCGTGGGAAAATCCATATCAAGTTCCAGAGCCACCGCAACCGCCGCCAGAGAATTGTAGACATTAAAGAGACCGGGAGCACCGATGGAGATATCACCCATATAATCGCCACGCCGATAGAGCTTGTAATGTGATGCAAGACCGCTTGAGGACACATCGGTCGCCCTGTAATCGGAGTTGTCAGAAAGGCCGTATGTGATAGTTGCCCTCTTGACCCCTGGCAATATCTCTCTCACATGAGGATCGTCGCTGCATAAAATTGTTGATCCGTAAAAGGGGACGCTGTTTGCAAATTTCAGAAATGCCTCTTTTATATCCTCAATCCCGCTATAGAAGTCGAGATGTTCACGGTCAATATTCGTAATCACTGCCATCGTGGGGCTCAAGGTAAGAAAAGAGCCGTCACTCTCATCCGCCTCGGCAACGATGATCTCTCCTTCACCCAGTTTTGCATTGCTTCCCACACCTGCAAGTTTCCCCCCTATAACCATTGTGGGATCCAGGCCACCATCGGCAAGTATCGTGGCAATCATGGAGGTTGTCGTTGTCTTGCCATGAGACCCGGAGACGGCAACGGAAAATTTCATCTTTAAGAGTTCCGCCAACATCTCGGCCCTCGGAATAACAGGTATATTCCTTTTCCCTGCTTCAATTACCTCCTGATTACCTTTCTGTATTGCTGTCGATGTCACAACCACATCGGCATCTCCCAGATTCGACGGTTCGTGCCCATACAAGACGTTTATGCCCAGCGACTCCAGTCTCTGGGTAGTGTCGGATCTCGCTATATCCGATCCCGATATCGAATAGCCGAGGTTGAGGAGCACCTCGGCAATCCCGCTCATTCCAATACCACCGATTCCGACGAAATGAATGCGTCTGATTTTTCTCTGCATGAAACCTCTTTCTTCGTTACTCTTCATTTTCCTCACTGCCCGATTAGGGTCAGGCATTCATCCACGATGTTCGATGCCGCCTTTATATTCCCGAGGCTTTTCGACATTTTCTCCATTATCTCTATTCTTCCGGAATTTCTGTACAGTTCCTCAATCATTTGAAAAAGTGTCCTTCCACTCAGTTCATCTTCCACGATCATCTCAGCAGCCCCGGCATCCACCAGTGTCTTAGCGTTCAATTCCTGATGATTCCCCGTCGCAAAGGGATAGGGGATAAAGATTGCCGCCTTTCCAAGAACCGTTATCTCAGCGATTGACGTCGCACCGGCCCTGCATATCAGAAGATCCGCCTCTTTACACGCCTCGGCCATATCGGTAATGAAAGGCAGAACCTCGGCATTAATGTTATGCTCTCTATAGGCGTTGGCAACTTTTTCGAGATCCCTCTCTCCGGTCTGATGGATAATCTTCAACCCATCCATAACCCCTTCCATATATTGGAGGGCCTCCATAACGGCGCTATTAATAGCCGAGGCACCCTGACTCCCCCCAAATATGAGAAGGGTGAACGTGCCAGTCTTCTTCTTTTTCTCACCTTCTTCAATGAAAGCATTCCTTACGGGATTTCCCGCAACCACCACCTTTTTTTCGGGGAAAACCCTGCTTTCGTCCGGAAAGGTCAGAAATATCCTCTTCGCAACTTTCCCAAGGATCCTGTTGGTAAAACCGGGAAGGGCATTCTGCTCTGCAATTGCTGTTTTCACTCCCATCAGGTGCGCTGCAAAAACTGCCGGTCCCGAGGCATACCCACCCACACCGATCACGATATGAGGATCAAAATCCCGTAGTATCCCCCAAGACTGAAACATACTCCCCGGAATCTTCATTGCTCCCCTGAGAACACCAATAAATCCCTTCCCCCGTATCCCTTCTATATCGATAAAACGAACGGGAAATGTCCCATCGTACAATAACCGTCTTTCCAATCCCCTTTTCGTTCCGATAAAAAGGACCTTTGTTTTCCCCTTTCTCCTTACAAACTCCTCTGCAATTGCCAGGGCCGGAAAAAGATGGCCTCCCGTTCCGCCTCCGGCCAGTATTACTCTGAGATCATCGTCTGCTTCATTTATCAAAGGCTTCAAACGCGCCACTCTTTGTATTCTGGTTATGGTAGGAAGAGATATTCAACACTATTCCCACCGCTGTCATACTCATGATGAGGGACGTTCCTCCGTAGCTCAGGAAAGGAAGCGCCAGACCTTTTGTCGGCACAAGACCCATAACGGCGGCCATATTGATAAAGGTCTCGATGGCTATAATTATGGTCAGGCCTGCAGACAAAAGCGTTCCGAAAAGTTCGGTGGTATTGAAAGAGATCATAAACCCCCTTATAATGAGAAGGGCGAAGAGCAAAATTACCACCGCTACACCGATAAAACCGACTTCCTCGGCAATCACTGAAAGTATAAAATCTGTATGGGGTTCTGGAAGGTAGAACAGTTTCTGCATACTGTCACCAAGACCCACACCGAAAGCGCCACCGGACCCGAAGGATATAAAGGATTGTATAATCTGAAATCCTGATCTGGTCGGGTCATCCCAGGGATTTCGAAAAGATAACAATCTCTGTATGCGGTAACTTTCACATATTACAAGGGTGACAGCGATGGGAATGAAAGCGGCCACAAAGCCGGCAAGATGAAAAACCCTGCTCCCCGCCAGGTAAAACATGAACATGAGCAAGACAATCATGATCACCGCTGTCCCGAAGTCGGGCTGAAGCATGATCAGAAAAACCATGGCAAGGGTGAGAAAAAGCGGAACCGGAAAAATCCTGATGAAATCCCGTATATGTTCCTTCTTTTTCGTCAGATAATGTGCCAGGAAAATGACCAGCGCCACCTTCACCAACTCAGTCACCTGAAAAGAAAAGCCCCCGACTCTGAGCCATCTTGTCGCGCCACCCACCTTGACCCCGAGGCCCGGAATAAGAAGAAGCGAAAGAAGTCCGAGCGAGACGAGTATCCCCGCATAGGCCGTCTTTCTCCATAGAAGATAGGGGATCTTCGTCATAATTATCATGGTGATAATTCCGATAACGGCGAACAGTATCTGTTTCTTCAGGAAGAAATACTCGTCGCCAAACCGCTCCAGAGACACGATGGAACTCGAGCTGTAAACCATAACCATGCCGAGAGAAACCAGAAACAGTGTGGCCACAAGCATGACCACATCGGGTTTTTTCCTTTTTTCTGGAGTGGTACTGACCATTTCTATCTCACCGCCATTCGGTTAACGCTCTCTTTGAAGAAGTCTCCCCGCGCTTCATAATTCTCAAACTCATCGAAACTGGAGCAACCGGGAGAGAGAAGAACAGTATCTCCGGGTTTCGATACGCTAAAGGCCAAAACCATCGCATCCCCAAGGCCTTCCACAACCTCTGTCTCAACGATATTACCAAGAAGCCGATGTATTCTATCGCCCGCTTCACCAAAGAGGACGAGTTGTCTCACTTTTTGTCCAATCGGCTCTCTCAGTCTCTCGAAATCGCCCCCCTTATCCCTCCCCCCCATGAGAAGAATGACCGACCCCGGAAACGATTCAAGCGCTCTCTCAACGGCACCGACATTCGTTCCCTTGGAGTCGTTGTAGAATGCGACACCGTTTTTCTCACCCACGCATTCGACTCTGTGCGGCATACCGTCGAACTTCTCAAGGGTATCGATAATCGTTTCGGGTGGACACCCGCACCACCTCGCTGCAACAATGGCAGCCATAATATTTTCCAGGTTGTGGATGCCCTTTAACCGTATATTCGAAATGGGATAGACTTCCCTTTCACCTCTCGAATCGAGATAATGCAACGCCCCGCCGTCAAGAAAGATTCCTCTCTCAAGGGATGATGAGGAGCTGAAACGGATTATCTCAGCCTTAATCCCTTCCAAAAGCCCTGGGGACGGCGATTCGTCGGCATTCAGTATGGCACGATCACCCCCCAATTGATTTACAAAAATCCTCTCCTTCACAGACCGATACTCTTCAAAGGACTCGTGATAATCAAGGTGGTCACTGCTCGTGTTCAGGAGTACGGCCACAGAGGGGTGAAAGAAACTCATCCACTGTAACTGAAAACTGCTTACCTCCACCACCAGATACTCCTCTTTTTTCTCTCCGTTCAGATATGAAATAAGGGGATTGCCGATGTTTCCACCGACGAATACCTTTTTGCCCCATCGAGTCAATATCTCCCCCAGGAGTTTTGTCGTTGTCGTCTTCCCGTTCGTACCGGTAATCGCAATATAGGGGCGGTTTATAAATCTTCCCGCCAGTTCAATTTCGCTTACTATCTCAACCCCTTCTTTTACGGCATTTTTCAGGAGTACATTCACGGGGGGAACTCCCGGTGATGGAACGATAAGATCAACTCCAGAGAGGAGCTCCGTCGAATGACACCCCATTTTCAGATCGACCTTCAAATCGTCCAGTTTATCGACAAATGGTCTCAATTCCGACTCCGGTTTTTCATCGCATAGGACGACATCGGTTCCCCTGCCGACCAGAAACCTGGCCGTTTCAACGCCCGTCTTTCCTAAGCCTATAACCAGAGCTCTCTTTCCCTTAAGATCCATAGCACACAGCACCTATCTGAGCTTCAATGTGCTCATGGCAATAAGAGCAAGTATTATCGAAATAATCCAGAACCTTACAATTACCTTTGGCTCTGCCCACCCCTTAAGCTCGAGGTGGTGATGAATGGGCGCCATCCTGAATATCCTCCTTCCATTGGACACCTTGAACCAGCCCACCTGAAATATGACTGAAATCGTCTCAACGATGAATATCCCCCCCACAATGGCAAGTATGATCTCCTGCTTTGTCATAACCGCGATTGTTCCGAGGGCACCTCCCAGCGAGAGGGAACCCACGTCACCCATAAAGATCTGGGCAGGGTATGTGTTGTACCAGAGGAATCCGACACCAGCGCCTACCATGGCGCCACAAAAAACGGTCAGTTCACCTGTTCCCGCAACGTAGGGTATCTGAAGATATCCCGATATCTTTATATTTCCTGCAAGATAGGCAAAAAGGAGGTACGTCCCGAAGCATATTGTGGCGGGTCCTATGGCCAGTCCGTCAAGTCCATCTGTAAGGTTTACGGCATTGGCCGCACCGACAATGATAAAGGTGGAAAGGACAATGTACCCCCATCCAAGATCGGGGAGAATCTTTTTGAAGAAGGGGATTGTCACGTTCGTGCTAAATCCGGGATTCAAATACAACACTGTGCTGATAGTGAGTGCGATTGCCACCTCTGCTATCAATCGAGAAGTGCCCGAAATGCCCTTACTGCTCTGGTTGGCGAGCTTTCGGTAATCATCCATGAAACCGACAAGACCGAACCCCAGGGTTACTGTCAGCACAATCCAGATGTATTCAACGTCTAATCTCGCCCAGAGAATAGTCGAAAGGACAACAGAAAATATGATGAGGAGCCCCCCCATTGTGGGCGTACCCTCTTTTGAAAGATGTGACCCCGGACCGTCTTCGCGAATCTGCTGACCGACATGAAGCAACTGAAGTTTCCTTATCAGCCACGGCCCCAGAATAAAACAGATTACAAGTGCAGTTATCGTCGCATAGATCGTCCTCAGCGTTATGTATCTGAATACGTTGAAGTAAGAGAAAGTATCGCTAAGTGGATATAAAAGGTGATAGATCACGCACAGCCCTTCCTTCTACATATTATAGGAGTCTCTCGGAAGATATAAATTTTCAGACTTATACCACATTATGTTGTGCCTTACAATAAATTAAAACACTATATACTGTGTTCACAGGAGATTCAGATCGCTTTTCCAGCCGGATTTCCGAACGAAATTTTTGAAACAGGCACCCTATGTATCCTCTTCCCCGAATCCAGCAACAACAGCCTGAACAAATTGTTCCATTTTCATTCCCCTTGATCCTTTTACGAGCAACCAACAATGGGGGCGTAAATGTCCTCGAAGGCGATCCACAACCTCATCGGGAGAATCGGTGAAAAATATATGATCGCTCCCTATACCCCCTCTTTTGAGACCTCTCGCCACTGCCTGTGAAAAATTTCCTCTGAGAAATATTTTCTTCACTCCCGTTTCTGCCATGATCATGCCCGCTTCCTCGTGAAGTTTCTCCGACGTATCACCAAGTTCAAGCATATCTCCGAATACAACGATCGACTCATCTCCTCCGCGGAGCTCCTCGAGGGTTAGAAGGGCCTCCCTGAGGGAAGCGGGATTTGCGTTGTAGGCATCATCAACAAGGTATGCCCCATTTTTTAATCGATGGATGCTCATTCTCCCCGGAATCTGGCGAAATTCATTCAATCCTCTGCAAATATCGTCATTTGCTATACCAGACGCCAGAGATGAAGCGGCGGCGGCAAGGGCATTATAAACATTATGAATACCAGGGGCTTTTATTTCGACCATCCCGCAGGTTTCCTCAATAGAAAGGTTAAAGGCCATAGTCCCTTGACCCTTCATCACAACATCTTTCGCCCTCACCTCGGCATCCCTTCTCATCCCGAAGGTTATCTTCCTTCCCGGCCATTTGTGAGCCAGTCCATCTGACATTTCATCATCGTTGTTTGTTACAGCTACGCCACTCCTCTTCAAACCGAGAAGGAGATCTCCCTTCTCATCTCGTACGGATTCAAGGGAGCCGAAACCCTCAAGGTGTGCAGGACCTATATTCGTAACAACGCCGATGTCGGGTTCAGCAATCTCGGTAAGTCTTTTTATCTCGCCCCGTCTGTTTGTCCCCATTTCGACAATAGCCATCTCGTGTCCCGAATTCAGATCAAAGAGGGTAAGGGGAAGCCCTATGAGGTTGTTGAAATTGCCTTTATTCTTTAAGACATTCATCGAAATTCCAGCGATCGCTGCCATCATCTCTTTTGTCGTTGTCTTTCCGGAACTCCCTGTCACCGCCACCACGGGTATTGAAAAGTGTCTCCTCCAGAAATGTGCCATATCACCGAGGGCTTTCAGGGTATCATCGACAATAATTACACTGATATAGTCGGGAAGCTGTGCTATCGTTTTTTCTTTGCCCCGTTCACAGAGGACTCCTGCTGCACCTCTACGGGCGGCAGTGGCAACATAATCGTGTCCGTCAAATCTCTCACCCATAAGCGGGACAAAGAGGCTTCCCTTTCCTATATTTCTTGAATCCGTTGATAATCCTTCAAAGCTCCTGTCGGATTTTCCCCCAACGATGCTTCCGCCGGTTGCCTTTATTATCTCATCTGTACTGAATACGGGCATCTTCATAGTCTTTAACGGGTTCCTTTCCATGTACGCCCCGCCAGTATCTCTCTCGCAACGACTCTGTCATCAAAGAAAATTCGTTTTTCACCCAGGATCTGGTAATCTTCATGTCCCTTTCCGGCAATCAGGACTATATCACCGATTCCGGCCACCGAAAGTGCGAGCTCTATGGCCAGGAGGCGATCGGGAACAATAGTGTATCCCTTTTTATTAGTGCCCTTCGCCATCTCATTCGGAGTCAGCTTTGCGACAGAGGTTCCTTCTATTCCCTTCTCTATATCGCTGATGATTTTCAGGGGATCTTCAGTCCTCGGATTATCCGAGGTGATGATGGTTATATCGCTGATATCGGAAACGGCCCTCCCCATAAGGGGTCTCTTGGTTCTGTCTCTGTCCCCCCCGCATCCGAAAACGGTGATAATCCTCTCCTTCCTGAAGGAGACGAGACTCTCAAGAATCTTTTTCAGTGCATCATCCGTATGAGCATAGTCAATAAACGTAGCCGGTTGAGTAGAATCGCTTACCTTTTCAAAACGACCGGGAATGTTCATCAACTCCTCGATACCTGCCGTGATATACGCTTCTGGAATATCAAGGCAAAGCGCAGCCGCTGTTGCCGCAAGAATGTTGTATAAATTAAACCTCCCGATCACGGGAGAATGAAGGGCAAAGACTCTGTCGCCGGCCTTCACTTCTGCGTCTATCCCATTGATGGAAAGTTCAAAATCGCTGACCGATACATCAGAGGGAGTATCGATACCGTAGGTCAGGGCTGGTTTTTCTATATCCCCGAGAAGACGTGTTCCCCAGCGATCATCGCCATTTATGAGTATTCTGGCGTCTTCCTTCAGCTGCTCTTGAAAAAATTTCTTTTTTGCATGAAAGTAGCTTTCCATCGTCTTATGATAATCAAGGTGGTCCTGCGAGAGATTCGTAAATATACCGATGTCAAACTCACAATCTCTCACCCTTCCCTGATCTATCGCATGGGAGGACACTTCCATGACGGCGTGCGTTACCCCGTCATCAACCATTTCCCTTAATGTTTTTTGAAGATCAAGAGATTCAGGCGTTGTTTGCGGTGCCTCATAAGTATGGTCACCAAATCGATAATTGATCGTACCCACGACACCGCTTTTCAGTCCCGCCTTTTTCAGGATCGATTCGAGAAAATAGGTTACCGTTGTTTTCCCGTTCGTTCCCGTAACCCCTATGAGACAGAGCTCCGACGAGGGATCTTTGTAGAGTCTTTTCCCGAGTTTTCCCAATACCCGCCGGCTATCGGAAACTTTTATGAAAGTGGCTCCCGCCTTGAGATCCAGTGGCACATCGTGTTCGTGCACAATATACCGTGCACCTTTTTTTATGGCATCGGAGATAAAATTGTGGCCGTCATAGGAGAGCCCTCGAATGGCAACAAAAAGAGAGTTCTCTACGCACTTTCTTGAATCGTAACAAATATCGATTATATCATCAGAGGTATCTCCTGATACTTCATGAACATCACTATCTTCCAGCAGGTCTAAGAGTTTCATATCAAATCCATGTACACACATCCCCTGTTTATCTGGCTGTCGATGCCTGCACCTGTGTCTTTCCTCTTTGCAGCGACATCCTCTAACGTCGAGCCTTATTTTACGAACTGGCTATAGGTTCCTCTATAAAACGATTCGATTTCGCTCGCTGATTCGTCAGATAGACTCGGGTATCTTTTATATCGATACAGAAACTCATCGAGAATGGCGAGAAACACCGTAACCAGGAAAAAGAAAAAAAGAGAAACGTTGGGGTACTTTAGAATGTAAAATATCGGTATCAGAACCCAGCCCATTACCATTTTAAGCATTTTATACTGCTCATGGCGATATCGGTACGCCTTCACACTTTTTTGTCTGAAAGAAGGGAACGAGGCCTCCAATTTCACATGCCCGTTCTCAACCCATGAGCCGACAATGTTCGATAGTCGGCCATGGAAATCGTCGAGATTTTCAGCCTTTAACGGTTCGGATATCCCTTGCGCTCTCAATCCAGCGGCATGACTGTTCTCGATTACTCCAAATGAAAGGGTGCAGAAAATAGCCGCCATGATTACACCTATTACGAAGAGACTGAGGGTACCGTCTGAAGAGTGCCTGCCTGAGAGGCAAAAATATTTCATATCACCACATCCTAACTTACCGTGATCAACTGAGCAAAGACCGGCATCCGGCAATGCTTATATTGCCTGAAAGTCATGATACCTCACCCCGGTCATTGAATCTCCCCGCAACAAGTTGCGAAGAATCTCCGATTGCTAAGGAAAATGTTTATTTTATATTCGCTCGCTAACCTCGCCGCAAGCAGCGGGGAATGCGCTCGCTGTTCAATTCAGGATTTATCTTTTAAAAACCTTCATTAAACAGCACATAACAGGGCTGGTCTGTTTCTGCAGAAATACCGGGGGCCAATTTCTGGTCAACTGCCCACCCGCTCCCCACAAGTCTCACATCTATTCCTCTGTCCTGCGAAACCTTCAAGACTTCCCTTACCGACATGCCCCTGAAATCAGGGATCAACGACTCATCGATATCCTCGTTCCGGGGAATGACCTCTGACATTGATGCCTGAACTATTTCCAACTCGGGAGCATGTCTCTCGGCTACAACATCCGGCAGGTTCAAGTGTCTGTTGTAACAGCTAACGATACGCTCCGAGATATTTTTGAAGACCGGCGCAGCTGCCACTCCCCCCCATCTCTTGATTTTTGGTTCATCAAGCATTACGAGAACAATCACCTGGGGGTCCTCGGAGGGAAAGAATCCGACAAAGGAAGCGACCACTTTTTTTGAAGAATATCTGCCAAGGGAAAAATCAAATTTCTGAGATGTACCAGTTTTCCCCGCCACTGATACGTTCGCAATGCGGGCCCTCTCTCCCGTGCCTCCCTCACCCCCTACAACATCTGTCAGTATCGCCGTGATCCTCTCCGCCGTGTCCTCTGAAATAACCCGCCGTACCACCTCGGGTTCATACTGCTCTATGATCTCGCCCTGTCTGTTCACGAGTCCTTTTACAATATAGGGTTTCATAAGGACGCCCTTGTTTGCTATGGCAGACATGGCCGTTATCAGCTGTATCGCCGTCACGGAAATGCCCTGCCCGAAGGCCATGGTAGCAAAATCAACGCGTCTCCATTTAGAAGGATCTCTGAGTATTCCCCCGATCTCGCCAGGCAGATTCACACCTGTTTTTGAACCGAATCCAAACTTGGTTATATATTTATAGAATTTTTCCTTCCCCAGCATCTCGGCAACCTTTACTGTGCCAATATTGCTCGAGTACTTGAGAATCTCCGGGAAAAAAAGTTCCTCATGGTGCTTCATCTGCGCCTCGTGAATCACCCGGTCCCCCACCACATATGACCCGTTTTCACAGTTTATGACATCCGACTCCGATACGACCCCCTCCTCGAGGGCCGCTGCCGCCACAAAGGGTTTGAATACGGACCCAGGGTCAAAGCAATCGGTAATGGCCCTGTTTCTTCTGGACGCAACGGGATATTGGGAATAGGCGTTCGGATTAAACCGCGGAAAACTTGTCATAGCCAGTATCTCACCCGTTTTCGGGTTCATGACAATGGCATTTCCCCCTTTCGCCCCGGTATTTTCCACGGCTCCTTTCAAATTCATCTCAACGATATACTGAATCTTACTGTCGACGGTCAGAACAAGGTTGTGACCCCGACCATCATTAAGAGTGGTAGACCTTTCATCCAGATAGATCCTGTTACCCTTGGCATCCCTTCCCCAGACAACCTTTTGGGGTGCATATTTAAGACTGCTATCGTATTTAAGTTCTAACCCTTCAAGTCCCGCCGAGTCGCAACCCACAAAACCAAGCAGATGACAGGCCATTTCCCTGTGAGGATAAAAACGTTTTGGTTCCTGTATCGTATAGACACCATCCAGATCCAAGGCCCTCACCTGTGCCGCCTGGAGCGGTGAAACCTGTCTCGCAATCCAGCGGAAATTTCCCGGCTTTAAGAGTTTTTTTCTGATATCGCGCTCTTCCAGGCAGAGTGTGGATGATAATTTGCCCGACACTTCTTTTCTCTTCTTAACCATCGAGGGATCGATATATACAGAATCGGCAAGTACCGTCATGGCAAGTTTCTCCCCGTTCCGATCAAAAATGAGCCCCCTCTCGGGGCAAAGTGTCAGGCTTTTCGTGTGTTGCTTGTCGGCAAGTGATTTAAGTTCTTTACCAGACACGATCTGCAGCTGAAATGCCCTCGACAGAAGGGCAATATACAGCACGAGAAATAAAACCAAGACGGACGTTACTCTGAACCGTAGCCACTTTTTTGATTTTTTCGTCATTTCAGAAACACTACCTGGTCTCTTTTCGGGTAACACATTTTTAGTTTTATGCGCGCAATGGTCTCAATCCGCTGGGGTGATGTGAGCGTTGCTATCTCCACCTTCAGGCGTCGATTTTCTTCACCGAGTTTATTTTTGTTTTGAATCTCTTCGGCTATCTGATAGTTGATCCGGGTTGCCTGAATATGAAACCACACGTACACAAGGGCTATCGCCATGAAAATCAACGTTGCAAAGATAAAATGTGAAAACCTCAAGCGCAGTTTTCTATCGTCGGCTTTCGTCATTTTCAAATCCTCATGGCCGCCCTCAGCTTGGCGCTTCTCGCCCTTGGATTGGCCTTTAATTCACCTTCACCTGGCGTAACCGGCTTTCTCGTCAACACCTTCAAGGTCTTCACCTTATTACATCGGCAGACGGGAAAATCGGGGGGGCAGATACAATCTTTTTCGCCCAGCCTGAAGAAATCTTTTACAACCCTGTCTTCAAGGGAGTGGAATGAGATGACAGACAGTCTTCCCTCTTTTCGTAGAAGGTCAACCGCATCATCGAGAGATTTGTGAAGGTTTTGCAGCTCTTCATTCACGGCGATTCTGAGGGCCTGAAATGTCTTGGTTGCGGGATGGATTTTGGATCTCGATCTGACCCGCTTCACAGAGGCAATGAGTTCCGCAAGTTCCGTTGTCGTCTTGAGGGGCAACACTTTTCTCTGCCGTGCTATCGCCCGTGCAATTCTGCCTGCTTCCCTCTCCTCGCCATATTTTTTTATTATATCTTTTAATTCTCCCTCGGAAGAATCATTTACAATATCCGCTGCCGTCCGATTTCTCGATTGATCCATTCTCATATCGAGGGGAGCTTTTTTTGAAAAGCTGAAACCTCGTGTACCCTCTTCAAGCTGATGGGATGAAACACCGAGATCAAGGAGGATTCCGTCGACCTGATCTATATCGAGATCCTCTAAAATCGACTTCATCTCCACGAAATTTCTATTCACGAGTATCGAGCGACCACCGAAGGATTGGAGCCTTTTTCTCGACGATTCGATGGCATCGTCATCACAGTCGATACCGATGAGGATTCCATCGGGTGACGTTCTTTTTAATATCTCACAGGCGTGCCCGCCGCCGCCCAAGGTTCCATCCACATAAACACCCCCCGGCTTGCAATCGAGCAGATCGACTGCCTCGTGAAGCATCACCGATATATGGAATGGTGCGTTCATTATATCTCCAGCAAATCTGCTGCTTTATCAATAAAGTCCCCAGAACTCTCCCTCGATGCTTTCAAATCTCCTTCAAAACTCTCCCTGTTCCAGATCTCGATCGTCTTTACCATCCCTGCCAGGACGATCTCCTTCTGAAGCCCCGCTCGTTCCCGAAGCGATGGCGGAATGAGGAGCCTCCACTGTGAGTCGAGTTTACAGTCAACGGCGCCCGACATGAAATACCGCTGGAATGCCCTGATCTCTTTTTTCAGAATCGAGTGCTTCTTGGCCTTTTCTTCGATGGCACTCCATTCACTATAGGGTATAGCGAGGAGATAATTGTCCAGACTTGTAACGACGAGCCTCTTGTCGCTTCTCTCCTTGAATACATCCCGAAGCCTGGAGGGAAAGACAATCCTCCCCTTCTCGTCTAAGTTATGGTAGTATTGACCCCTAAATACAGACATGAGAAAAGAAATACCTCCACTATCCTCCACTTTGCTCCACTTCGAGTGACTATAAAGGCGAATCTTTGCTTTGTCAAGAAAAATTTAGGTGGTTATTTTTTTCTTTTAATCTGATACTTTATGACCGCTTTATTGTGGTCGACAAGATTGGATGAAAAGTGGTGGGCTCCATTGTTTTTTGACACAAAATAGAGATAGTTTACCGGTGCGGGATAGAGTGCCGCAACGATAGCATCCATACCGGGATTACATATCGGTCCCGGGGGCAACCCCCGTATCCTGTAGGTGTTATAGGGGGTCTTTCTAAGGAGATGTCTCCGTGTAATATTTCCGTCAAAATCCTTGATATCGTATATGACCGTTGGGTCACTCTGCAGCTTCATCCCCTTTTTCAGTCTGTTGTGGAATACCGCTGAAATCAGGGGTTTCTCTTCCACGGATCCTCCCTCTTTCTCGATAATGGATGCCAGGGTAAGGACCTCCCTCATGCCGAGACCGATCTCGCTCATCCGCTCCGACATTTTGAAGGTGATCTTGCGCCTCAGCTGGGCTACCATAAATCTGATAATTCTTTCCTCTCCCATAGAGCGGCCGAGGACATAGGTATCGGGAAAGAGATACCCCTCAACACTTTCGCCTTCAATACCAAGCGATGAAAGGAGTTCTTCGTCATAGGCGGAATCGACAAATCTCTTTTCATCGGCAAGGTTGTTAGCCGCAAGCCGGGCAGCAATCTGGCCTATGGTAAATCCCTCCGGAATGGGAACACGGTAACCCTTGACCTTCCCCTCAAGTAATTTATCCAGGATATCGCCGGGAGACATGGAGCTCTTTAGCTCATATTCCCCGGCCTTGATGCGTTCGGGAGCCTTTTCCAAAAGGGCAAGGAGATAGAATGCCTCTTTATACCGTATAAGTCCCTTTGTGCGAAGAATGTCTGTCACATCGTAGAACGATGCCCCCGGCGGAATTTCGACTGTGACGGACCGTTCGATAAATTCCACGGGACTTTCGACATAATTAAGGAAGATCATGGAGAGAAGAAGGAGTGACGCCGTCACAAGCAGAAAAAGGGCGAGGAGGGTCTTCATTAATTTTTTAATCATCCTGGCTCCCCGCTTTCAAGTGATCAAGATATCTCTGAAGTATTATGGCGGCTGCCAGTTTGTCGACTCTTTTTCTCCTCTTTTTACGACCCATATCAGCTTCTATGAGAAAATCTTCCGCCTCTCTCGTTGAGAGACTCTCGTCCCACTTTACGACAGGAAGGGCAAGTCGCTCTTCGATCATTTCGGAAAACTTGGACACCCTTTCGCACTGTATACCTTCTTTACCATCGAGGGTGAGGGGATAACCGATGACAATCTTCTCTATGTCAAGTTCTTCGGCGAGCCTCTTAATCTCAGCCATGTCCTTTTTGATGGTTTTTCTCTCAATCGTTGCGAGACTGCGGGCCACAACTCCCATTTCGTCGCAGATGGCCACCCCTATGCGCTTTCTTCCATAATCGAGACCGAGTATTCTCATAACGAAAATTGAACTATCACAATGACACTGGTAGAGGCAACCAAAAATTCCTTCTCTCCCGGGACACCTTCCAAGCTTTTCCAGTTGTACTAACCTGTCAATTTTGCTATTTCTCATGTCATATTTGGGAGACGGTATTCCAAACCTTAACCTTCGAACTTGAAACGTGAATCATGAAGCATATCATTCTTGGCACAGCGGGACATGTCGATCACGGGAAGACAGCCCTTATAAAGGCCCTTACCGATGTCGATACGGACAGACTCAAAGAAGAGAAAGAGCGGGGGATCACCATTGAGCTCGGCTTCGCCCCCCTTGTCCTTGAAAAGGGTCAGAGAATCGGCATCGTTGATGTGCCGGGACACGAGAGATTCGTCAAAAATATGGTTGCCGGTGCAGGCGGAATTGACCTCGTGGTACTCATAATTGCCGCTGATGAGGGTATAATGCCCCAGACGAGAGAGCATCTCGATATATGTGAACTTCTGGGAATAAAATACGGCCTCGTTGCCCTCACAAAAACCGATCTGGTTGACAGCGACTGGCTCACCCTCGTTACGGAGGAAGTCGAGGACTTCCTTTCGGGCACATTCCTGGAAGATGCTCCCCTTATTCCCCTCTCGTCAGTAACGGGCGAAGGGCTCACCAATTTCCGGTCGGCCCTGCAGACAGTTATCACCTCGGTGGAAGAGAGGCCTGATTCGGGTCATTTCAGGCTCCCCGTCGACAGGATATTCACCATGAAGGGCTTCGGAACAGTGATAACGGGATCTCTCGTCTCGGGAAAGATACGTATGGGAGAGACTGTGGAAATAATGCCTTCAAAGATCAGGGCAAAGATACGGGGGATACAGATCCATAACGAACAGGCAGAGGCGGTAGAGGCGGGAAACCGAACGGCGATTAATCTTCAGGGCATCGAGAAGTCGGCCATAAAAAGGGGAGATGTCATCACCAGGCCCGATGATTTTGAGGTCTCGCAACGTTTGGACGTATTTTTCAGATATCTTTCAAGCGCGAAGAAAAAAATGAAAAACAGGGCCCTCGTGAGGTTTCATACGGGAACAGCTGAGATAATCTCGCGAATCATACTCCTTGACCGGGACGAAATAGAACCGGGTGACACCGCCTATGCCCAGGTTGTTCTTGAACATCCAACAGTAGCAGAGGCAGGAGACAGGTTTGTCATACGAAGCTACTCACCCGTAACCACCACAGGGGGTGGCGAAATCCTGGACCCGCTGACCAGAAAAATCAAGAGAAGCTCCGAAGCGGGGCGAAGCGAACTGGAACGTTTACGTCTGGGAACGGAAAAGGAAAAAACGGACTGTATTCTTGAAAGAGCGGGCCTTGGCGGAATCTCAGCGAGACAGCTTTCGACACGAACCGGAATCACGCCTAACGATCAGGACAAAATCCTCAGCGAAATGTTGTCGAAACGAGAAGCCCTTCTCCTTGACAAGGATGAACGGAGGGTTGTGGCCTCCTCCCAATACGAAAACCTGCAGAGGGAAATCGTTGCTGCTCTCACCCGTTACCACGAAAGATTTCCACTCAGAGAATGGGGCGGGAAGGAGGAATTGAGAAATACGCTGGGTACATATATAGAACAGCGGCTCTTCAACAGGGCACTCAAGGACCTGGAAAAGGAGGGGGAGATTGTATCGGAAAAGGAAAATCTCCGCATTTCAGGGCACAGGGTTATCATGAAGGACGGGATGGAAACGCTGAAGGAAAAGGCACTCGGAATCTATGAAAAAGCAGGCCTGACACCACCTTCCATAAAAGAGGTCATGGAAAGCTTCCAGGAAAGCAGAGAGGACGCAAAGAGTGTCCTCGCCATGCTTGTCGGAGAAGAGTCGTTGATAAAGGTAAGCGAAGATCTTTACTTTCACGGAGAATCCATGGAGAAACTGAGAAACAACTACAAAAGCTTCCTTATTAAAGAGGGAAAGGCCACACCTTCCACTTTCAGGGATCTTACCGGCCTCTCACGCAAATATACCATTCCGCTCATGGAATACTTCGACAAGACCAAACTGACTATTCGTGTTGGAGATCACCGGGTCTTAAGGGAAGGAGAAACGGCGTGAAGGCCTTTATCGAAAAATTCGATATTCAAACCTGGAGCAGTACCGGTTCCTCAAAAATCAATGATTCTGTCATACAAGAGATCCCCCTCGACATATTTCTCAACGACAGGAAGGTAATAACCATTGCCTGTACGGGGAACCACATAGAGGAGCTCGCCCTCGGGTTTCTGAGATCGGAAGGAGTCATTAAAACCCTAGATGATATTGATGAAACAACAGCCGACAGGGAAAATTTTCGCGTTGACGTCAAAACGATAAGCCCGGAATCCGGTGGTTCAGTGAACGATGATTCCGCTCCTTCCATCATGTCAAGCGGTGGAAGGAGGAAAAGAAACGATTCGATTGACAGTCCTCTTGAATCAAAGCTCACACTCACCGCGGGGAAGGGACTTAACATAATGGAGGCGTTGCTTGCATTGTCCCTTCTTCACCGAATCACTCATGGGGCTCACTGTTCGGCCCTGGCCGATCTCGATGGAATTATCACTTTCAGGGATGACATAGGACGCCACAATACCATTGACATGCTGGGCGGCTATGCGTTACTTGAAAACATCGATTGCGAAGACAAAATACTGGCAACCACCGGCAGGGTTTCCCAGGAGATTGCCTCAAAGGCATTTCATCTCGGCATTCCCATCATTATCTCCCATTCTGTTCCGACGTCACGGGCCGTCACTTTTGCCCGCGATGCGGGAATCACGATAATAGGGTACGTTCGAGATGAAAAAATGAAAATCTATGCAAACGAAAGGCGTGTGATATTTTGAATAATAAATCGATCTATATCAAAGACATAAAGCCCGGCAACAGGGTCAGCGACACCTTCCTCGTCACGGAAAAAAACATGGCCGTCTCACAGAAGGGAAATCCCTATCTCAGCCTTCGACTGAGAGATAAAACGGGCGACGTTGACGGCAGGGTCTGGGACAATGTGGACGAGATGAACGGAATCTTCAAGAAGGGAGATGTAATACGCATTCATTCAAGAGCCGTGAGCTTCCGGAATGTAATACAGCTTTCGATATCGGAGATACAAGCCCTTGAGGAAACGGAAATTGACCCGGCCGACTATTCTCCCGCCTCCAAATTGGACACGGGAGAAATGTACGAAGCCCTCATGGGGTTTATAGAAACAATGGAAAACCAACATCTTAAGAACCTCTTGACTTTAATATTCAGCAACGGTGAGACTGCAGAGGCCTTCCAAACAGCCCCAGCGGCAAAGGGGTTTCATCACTCATACATCGGCGGGCTCCTCGAACACACCCTTTCCGTGACCCGTCTCATCGATCATGTGGCCCTACATTACGGCGAAGTGGACAGGGATCTCCTCATAACGGGCGGCATCCTCCACGATATCGGAAAGATAGACGAGTTCTCCTATCGAAAAATGATAGACTATACCGACGAGGGACGACTGATAGGACACATTGTAATGGGTCTTGAGATGGTTGATAAGAAAATTGACGAGATCGAAGACTTTCCCGAAGACCTTGCCCTTGAGCTGCGGCATATACTCCTGAGTCACCACGGGGTTCTCGAATACGGATCCCCGAAGCGTCCTAAAACCGTCGAGGCACTCATCGTCAACTACATGGACGACCTCGATGCGAAGGTAAACGCCTTTCGTGAATATATTGCCGGTTCAGACGACGATTCGAACTGGACGCCCTTTCACCGCCTGCTCGAACGATTCATCTACAAGGGAAAATAAGGCGTCCCCTCGACAGAGAGGGAACGCCTTTTCCTCTCGCCCGGCCTTGGATATATTATTTCCCGTAGCCTATTCCCTTCGCCGCCTCCTCAATGATGGCGAGTACCGACTCGTCCTCTATGGTTGAAGGAACGGTATACTCCTCACTGTTTGCTATTTTCCTCATGGTGGCCCGGAGAGTCTTGCCCGAGCGCGTCTTGGGCAGAGCCTTTACTATGGCACAATCCTTGAAACAGGCAACGGCACCGAGTTCGGAGCGGACCATCTGAACCAGCTCACGGGAAATCTCATCGTGATCTCGATCCACACCGGCCTTCAAGACGGCAAAGCCGATTGGCACCTCTCCCTTCAGCTGATCGTTTGCACCGAAAACGGCACACTCCGCCACATCCTGATGCTTTGCTACGATCTCTTCCATCGCACCCGTGGAAAGCCTGTGGCCCGCGACATTAATGACATCATCGACACGCCCCATGATAAACAAATACCCGTCTTCATCAACGTATCCCCCGTCACCGGTCAAATAGTATCCGGGAATTTCCTTCACATAATCAAGATACCGTTCGTCATCATTCCACAGGGTGGGGAAACATCCGGGAGGCAGGGGAAGCTTCACCACCACATACCCATCCTGTCCGCTGGGGAGTCTCTTCCCATCATGGTCGACAATCTGCACATTATAACCGGGAACGGCCTTGGTGGGAGATCCCGCCTTGACCGGAAAGGGTTCGATCCCCATACAGTTGGCCGCAATGCCCCATCCCGTCTCTGTCTGCCACCAGTGATCGATAACGGGTATCTTCAGCATGTCTGAGGCCCAATGATAGGTATCGGGATCCAGCCGTTCACCTGCAAGAAAGAGATATCTGAAGGAACTCAGATCATATTTCGTCAGATACTCTCCATTGGGGTCCTCTTTTTTTATGGCACGAAATGCCGTGGGGGCCGTAAAGAGGACGGAGACGTTGTGTTCGGAGATTACCCTCCAGAATGCACCGGGATCAGGTGTTCCCACCGGTTTTCCCTCATAGACAATGGTCGTGCATCCCGCAAGGAGCGGTGCATAGACGATATAAGAATGACCCACGACCCAGCCCACATCCGAGGCTGCCCAGTATACCTCGCCCGGCTTTATCCCGTAGAGATACTTCATGGACCACTTCAGGGCAACGGCATGCCCTCCATTGTCGCGTATGACGCCCTTCGGTTTTCCCGTCGTACCCGAGGTGTAAAGTATATACAGAGGGTCCGTTGCCGATACGGTGACACAATCAGCGGGCTTCGCATCCTTCATCGACTCCGCCCAGTCATAATCGCGACCGGGCAGAAGCTCTGCCGTCGCCTGGGGTCTCTGATAGATAACGCACTTCTCAGGCTTGTATTTCGCGATTTCGATAGCCTCATCGAGAAGTGGTTTGTAGGGAATTACCTTCTTTCCCTCTATACCGCAGGATGCCGTAACCATGACCTTCGGTTTCGCATCGTCGATTCGTATCGCCAGTTCATTCGGCGCAAACCCACCAAACACCACGGAATGAACCGCTCCTATCCTCGCGCAGGCAAGCATGGCAACCAGCGATTCGGGAATCATCGGCATATAGATAATGACGGTATCGCCTTTCACAACTCCTAGACTGGCGAGTACGCCGGCAAATCTCGATACCTGATCAAGGAATTCACTATAGGTTATCTTTTTTATGGTATCGGTGACGGGGCTGTCATAGATAATTGCAACCTGGTCGCCCCTCCCCTGCTCCACATGATAATCAACGGCATTGTAACAGGTGTTCAGCTCCCCTCCGGCAAACCAGCTGTAAAAGGGTTTCCTGCTATCATCCAGCACTTTCTCCCACTTCTTTTCCCATGTGATTTCCTCGGCAGCCTCTCCCCAGAAAACATCAGGTTCGTTAATCGATTGCGCAAACAGCTCCTCATACGATAATTGATTCGACATGCATCCCTCCTTATTTTAGAAGCCCACAGGAGCTTTGTTATTTTCTCTCCCCGAATATTGCCCTGCCGATCCTAACAATTGTAGCCCCCTCTTCTACAGCAACCCCATAGTCATCGCTCATTCCCATGGAGATCTCACCCATTTCAACCCCCTCTATCGCTTCATCCACAATTCTGTTTTTAAGATCCCGAAGTTTTACGAAATAGGGACGGGCACCTTCGGGATTATCAAACCAGGGCGGCATGGTCATGAGCCCTTGAATGGAGATGTTATCCAAGAGAGAAACCGCTCGTACAAGATCGATGGCCTCTTCTTGCGACACACCACTTTTCGTTTCCTCTCCTCCTGTATTTACCTCGATCAGGACCTTTATGACTGACCCCGACCCCTTGGCCCGCTTATCGAGTTCCTTCGCAAGACCAAGCCGGTCAACGGAGTGAATCATATCAAAGAGTCTAACCGCGTATTTCGCTTTGTTAGACTGGAGATGCCCAATCATGTGCCATTCAAGATCATGGCCCATCGTTTCGATCTTCCGTTTCGCCTCCTGGATATAGTTTTCACCCATGATGGTGATACCGGAGTCTATGGCCTCCATAATTCTTTCATCGTCGACCGTTTTAGTAACGCCCATAATCTTCACATCACCGGCGTCCCTCCCCGATTTCGCCGCCGCCTCGGCGATGATTCCCCTTATTCTCGCAATGTTTTTCTCTATTTTCGACATACTCTCCACCATCAAAAGGAGATTGCACCAACTTCCTTCAATACAGCCACAACCTCGGAAAGGGGAAGACCAATTACATTCGTATAGGAACCCCGTATCTCCCTCACAAAGGATGCCGCCTTCCCCTGAACGGCATATCCCCCCGCCTTATCGTAGGGCTCTTCCGTTCCTATATACCACTCCAATTCATCCGATGACACCTCCTTGAAATAAACGGAGGACTCAACAAGGTCACTTTTTACAACATTCACACTTGTTCTTACAACAGAAAAACCGGTGAGTACCCTGTGTTTCTTTCCGCTCAACCGCATGATCATTTCCCTCGCCTCCTCTTTTGATCCCGGTTTTCCCAGAACTTCAGTATCAATTATTACCACCGTATCCGCTCCGAGGACCCATGCCTCGGGATTTCTGTCGGCAACAGCGAGGGCCTTCTCCCTCGAAAGTCTCATGACATGCTCGCTCACCGATTCTCCCTCAAGAAATTTCTCGTCCACACCACTCGGGACCACCGAGAAATTGAATCCCATAGATTTCAGGAGCTCCAGTCGGCGAGGTGAGGCGGATGCCAGTATAAATGATGGGGACATTTCTACGAAAGCTCCCTTCTTCTTGTCAGCATCGATACGATCTCACCTGCATAGAGGGTGATGACAGCCATGTAGAACACCCATAGTACAATATATATCAATGCCTTGAGTGAACCATAGACAAACCCTACGGGATTCCCCTCCAGAGAAAGATAGAAGGCAAAGAAATACTTTGCTACCTCGAGGAAGAGAGTACACACTATTCCCCCTGTCAGTGCATGTAAAAAGGAGACCCGCCTGTTAGGAATAAACTTAAAAATCAGCGTGAAAAAAAGCATGATGACGGAAAGGGGAAGTATATATCTGATGAGTGTGCTGTGGAGCAAAAGATGACCCACATCCCATTTTTCAATATGGACCGCCCATGAATTCAGTCCTATGGTAAAGAGAATGGCGCAGAGTCCCAGGGGTATGATGGCAACGGCCATGAGAAGGGAACGAAAGGGGTGTCGCTTTCTCCCTACTCTGAAGATCGTCGTGAAGGCAGTTTCAAGGGAAGAGACAAACATGGTGGATATCCAGATGAGAAATCCGAAACCCAGCCATCCCATAAAGGTGGTTGAATCGGAGAGTCGCTTCACCTCCAGAAGCAGCTTCTCCTCCATGTAGGGGTGAAGTTCCTTTATAAAGTTGACCACCGTCATGTAGGCATCCTCGGATGAACCCAAAACCAATCCACTGACAAAAAAGATCAGAAAGAGGAGAGGGATCACCGAAATGATCGAATAGAAGGCCACGGCGGCCGAAAGATTCAAACAATCATCCTCGAAAAACGATCTAAAACTCTCCGTTACGATTTTGAGTTGCACCGCAAATTTCCCTTTTTCTTACCTGAGGAAACGCCCTTTAGCCTCACCGTGTCTATTCTATACCAAGCAGCCTTTTCGGGTTTTGACTCACCAGGAGATCCTTGATCCCGTCCTTCAGTGGCAGCTTATCGAGCTCATTCATTATTCTCACCCTCGATATAAGAGGGTAGTCACTTCCGAAGAGACATTTCCCCGCGAGTGGACCGTTCATCTGGCGGATCACCTCATCGGGTATCCTCCTCGGGGCCCACCCCGCAATATTGAAAAAGACATTGGGATTACGAAGCACCACCGACATGCCTTCATAAAACCAGGGGTATCCGAAATGAGCCATCACGATCTTCATACGGGGAAAATCCACCGCTACATCATCGAGATAGATCGGCATGCAATACTTGATTTTTGTCCCCGCATGGAACTGGGTTCCGGTGTGAAAGAGTACCGGAATTCCGGCATCCTGTGCTATTTCATAGAGCGGATACATAATGGGGTCATTGGGATTGGCCTTAATCAGATGAGGAAGCACCTTGAGTCCCTTGAGTCCGAGCTCATTGATCGCCCGTTCCAGCTCTGTCGCTGCCTTTACTCCTTTGTGCGGATCAACACTTGCGAAACCGATAAATTTATCGGGATACTGCCTCACCGTTTCGGCCACAAGATCGTTTGACACCCTGTAATTAAAGGTAGTTTCCGCATCAATAGCGACGATCACCGACATATCGACTCCTGCGTCTTCCATGTCCTTGAAGGTTGCGGTGATGCCGGGAAGTTCCATGTTCTTGAACATAAGTTGATAACCGAGTGCCATCTCTTCGGGAAGGCTCTCAATCGCTTCTTTTGTAACGAGCTGTGAATGTGTATCTATGATCATGTTCCCTCTCCTTTTTCAATCTTAACAGTTTCCCGCCCACGATATCCGGTAAACTAACCCGTCATGAACGGAGCCGTCAACATATTTTAAAAAAAATACCTGCCCGAAAGGCAGGTATTTTTACCGTAACAAAAAGTAATTCTAACTATCCTCCTGCTTCGTATACTTCTTCCGCAATTCATTCTTGAGAAGCTTTCCACTCGGATTTCTCGGAAGGGCATCCGTTACGATCACCTTCTTGGGAACTTTGTATGCTGCCAGTTCCTTCTTGCAGAAGGCGATAACCTCCTCCTCCTTCACCTCCTGACCAGGAACAGGAACGACCACAGCAGCAACCACTTCTGACCAGTAGGGGTCGGGGAGGCCTATCACTGCGGCATCCATAACACCGGGACACTTGAAGAGCATAGCCTCAACTTCCTGTGAGGAGACATTCTCCCCGCCCGTTTTTATTATATCCTTGCTTCTATCGACGAAGTATACGAACCCCTCCTCGTCCATTTTGACCAGATCGCCCGTATGATGCCAGCCCTTTCTGAATGTATCTGCCGTTTTTTCCTCCATCTTGTAATACCCGAGCATGACCGCCGGACCGCGGGCGACCAGTTCGCCCACCTCACCCGGGGGGAGTTCGTTATCTTCGTGATCAAAAACCTTGAGCTGGAGCGGAAGGTGCGCTCGTCCGATGGAGTCCGGTTTTGTGTCAAAATCCTCGGGGTGCAGACACGTTCCCAGGGGGCTCATCTCTGTCTGGCCGTAGTAATTCATGAAACCGGTATCGGGAAGCATATTCTTCCACTTTTCTATCACTGAAGGCGGGGCCAGGGCACCGAAAATGATGCACTGCTTCAAAGAGGTGAGGTCGTAGGTATCGAAATCGGGCATGAAGGGAAGGCCCGAGTAAAGCGTCGGAGGCCAGACCCAGTGAGTAATCTTCTCGTTCTGTGTAAATTCGAGTATCTCTTTCGGATCGGGAGCATACTCCATGACCGTGTAGGCACCGCCACCGATAACGGCGGTAAAGAGATACATCGCTGCGACGTGATAAAGCGGAATACCTGCGACAATGGATGCATCGGCACCAATCCTGAGATCAAAGAGGGCACTGATGATAAGCGTATAATAATTCAGGTGGCTGTTCAGGACACCTTTCGGAGCTGCCTCCGTTCCCGACGTATAGAGGAGCGTGGCGGGGTCATCGGCCATGATCTCTACCTCGGGCTCATCTGCTGGATATTCGTCCAGCCAGAGGTCCTCAATGTTCATCCAACCCTCGGGAATCTCCGCATCTCCGAGCTTTATATATCCAAAGGCCTTGACACCACTCAGATCGTCCTTGACATCACCGATATTATTGATGAGGCCGTCTTCTACAACGAACACCTTTGATTCCGAGTGATCGATGATGTAGCGTATTTCCTCACTCTTGAGCATAAAGTTAAGGGGAGTGATAATCGCTCCTATCTTCATGAGCGCCCACCAGTAAATGACAAAATGGTGACAATTGTGGGAAAGGATTGCGGCCCTGTCCCCCTTTTCAACACCGAGTTTCATGAGACCATGGGCACACCTATTTACCACATCATTAAATTCCCGGTAGGTAAACGTCTTGTCTCTGAATTTGAAGGCAACCTTGTTGGGTACTCGTGCCGCCGTTCTGACAAGCATGTCTCCTACACTTGCCCTGCGTACAACATTTCTCTCATACGAGGTTAGTCCTGCCATCGTTACATCTCCTTTTTTTATACATTCATTGAGAAACGTGCGCATACCCCTCACCCCCCTCACAAGGGATATAACATCTTCACAAACTCCGATATTTCTGTATCAGAGCTCGACCTCCGCCAATACCTGGGTTAATACATCGGCGCCATCCTGATTGGACACCATAAGCCCGATTGTTGCTTTATTTCCCTCCACAGCCGATACCGTAGCCTTCGTGGTAACCGTATCGCCGAGATGCACCGGCTTTGCGAATCTGCATTTTATCTTTTTTAAGGAACCTGGATCGCCCGTCCAGTCTGTCACCGTCTTGGTCATAAACCCGAAGGTGCAGAGACCATGGAGTATGACGCCACCGAGGCCCACTATTTTTCCGAATTCCGGATCTATATGAATAGGATTAAAATCACCCGAAGCCCCCGCATAGTATATGGTCCTGTACTTATCGACCTCCTCGGAGGCACTGAACGTATCGCCAACCTTTATGTCATGTATGTCCTTTTCCGGCATAACAACCTCCCCCCTATTTCCGTATCACGAATGTAAAAATGGCCCTCGTGACCAGTTCGCCATTCTGATTCACACTCTTTCCTTCAAGGGTCACCACATCGAGTTTTTCCTTGTTCTCAATGTGCGTTATCGTCCCTTTTGAGGTAATCACGTCTCCCGCTTTGACCACCTCGAGGAATTCGAACTCCTGCTCACCGTGCACCAGCATAAAGAGATTGAGGTCGAGCTCTTTGTCAAAGAAGAAGGGCTCGGCCAGCATGCCGGCATAGACCACGGCAAAGGTTGGAGGAGCGATTATGCCACCGTATTTGGTGCCTTTCGCAAAATCCTCATCCATATAATGGGGATCTTCATTCTTTATGGCCTTCGCGTATTCCTTTATCTTTTCTTTCCCGATCTCGTAGGTCAGAGGACCATATTCTCGCCCAATGAATTTTGCCTCTAATGCCATAGAAATACCCTCCTTTTCTAAGCAAACTTGTCGAGCTCGTTTTTGGCGATGATGGTTCGCTGAATCTCTGACGGGCCCTCACATATCTCTCCGAATTTCGCGTCCCTATAGAGGCGCTCTATGTCGGCGCCCTTTATATAACCGTGTCCTGCAAAGATCTGCATTGCCAGATTCGCGATATTCGTTGTCGATTCAGTGGCAAAAAGCTTCGCACATGACCCCAGAATATCCGCCTCGGTCTCACCTCTGTTCATTGCCCATGCCGCCCGAAGTCCGAGCATGCGGCCAAGATCGTTGCCGGTGAACATATCGGCCAGTTTAAACCCGACTTCCTGGTATTTACCAATCTGCCTTCCAAAGGCCTTTCTTGATTTTGCATGTTGTGTGGCCTTTTCCATGCAGGCAGTTCCAATACCAACCGAGAGGGATACAATACCCACCGCACCCATTTTCAGTAGACGATCCAGTTGTCCGTATCCCGCCCCGGGCTCACCGCCAAGAACCTCTTTCGCCTCGCAGTTATCCAACCTCACCTCAGAGATAGGAAGCCCTCGAAGACCCATGGTTTCCAGGGGAGATCCAATGTTCAGCCCTCTGGCATCACGCTCGACGATAAAGAGGGTCATTCCTTTTTCGGCACCCGGTTCCATGTCCGTATAGGCAAGGACGATAAGAAGATCGGCGATAGGGGCATTTCCCACGATATCCTTGACACCGTTCAGCATCCACGTGCCACCCTCATTTTTTGCCGTCGTGGCAATTGACGCGATGTCCGAGCCCGCCTCCGCTTCCGTATAGGCAACGGCTCCCACCAGTTCACCCTTCATGAGGCCTGGAAGATATTTTTCCTGTTCTTCGGTGGTTCCGAAAAGTTTTATAAGCCCCCCGCACATGAAGACGCTTGCCCGTGCACTCAAAAAGGTCGATGCACAGGCCTTTGCTATCTCCTCACCTGCAACGTAATGCTCAACAAGATCAAGAGAATCGCCCGCAAGACCCGCACTGAGAAATCCTGCTTCCCCGATTTTTCTGAGATTTTCTCGTATGAAACTCCCCACCTCTTCCTTGGGACTCACGTCCAGTTTCTGTGCGCCCGGTGCTATTTCTCTCGCGCAAAATGAAGCCACATCCTGCTGCAGTTTTTTCTGTTCTCCCGTCAGTTCGTAATCCATTATACCCCCTACATTAACATGATTCTCGATACAATCATTCGCATGATATCAGACGTCCCTCCACCGATGGCTCCGAGTCTGGCATCCCTGAAATTCCTCTCCACGGGATATTCCTGCATAAACCCGTAACCACCGAATATCTGTACCGCTTCGGATGCCATTTCAAACCCGACGTCACCGGCATAGACCTTATTAACCGCCGCCTGCAGGGGATTCAGCATCTGTCCGTTATCCTTTGATGATGCCACCCGATATATAGCGAGCTTTGCCGCCTCTACAAAGACCCGCATATCGGCAATCCTCCGTTGTACGGCCTGGAATTCCCTTATGGGACGGTTGAACTGATGACGCTCGTTTGCATACCGTGCGCAGAGCTCCAGTCCATAGATCGATGCACCGAGAAATGGAGAGATCAAGGTAGACCGATCCCATTCAACCCCGGAGAGAGCGATCATCCATCCCGCTCCTTCGCCGCCTAAGAGATTCTCTTCGGGGATTTCACAATCTTCAAAGAATACCTCCGACGTGGCTGAGCATTTGCAGCCCATTTTATGGAAAGGCTTTCCCGTTGAATACCCCGGGGTTCCCTTCTCCACAATAAAGGCGGTAATACCCTCGTGCTTCTTGGCCTTGTCTATAGAGGCAAAAACGACAATCACATCGGAAACGGGGGCATTGGTGATAAATGTCTTCGATCCGTTCAGGACATATGTATCACCCTTTTTGACTGCCGTCGTCCTCATGGAAGCGGCATCAGACCCGGCACCTGGTTCAGTCAATCCCATGCACCCGATCCATTCACCCGATGCGAGCTTCGGTACATACTTTTTCTTCTGCTCTTCGCTACCGAAATTATAGATATTGCAGCCGCAGAGGTAGGTATGTGCCCCCCAGGCAAGAAGACTTCCTCCATCGACACCTGCATGACCAAGCGCCTCTCCTGCAAGGCAGCAGGTAACCAAATCAGCGCCTGATCCACCCATCTCTTCAGAAAAGGGAAGTCCCAAGAGACCCATCTCGCCAAGTTTTCCCCATATCTCGGGACTGAACTCACCCCTGAGCTCTGCTTCCCCGCAGAGCGGCGCTATTTCTTCCCTTCCGTATCTGTAGACAGTTTCTCTGAACATTCTCTGCTCATCGGTGAGCGTAAAATCCATAACAACCTCCCAAATCTTTTAAACCGGCTCGAAATATTTAATATCCATAATATGACCCTTCTTTTCATCCTGCCACACTGCCTTTACCTTCATACCGTTTTTTACGGTCTTCCTGACGTGATCGGGATCACTCATGTCGAATCCCCCCACAAGATGCAGGAAATTTGTGTCCGCACCGTCCAGCTTGATAAGGGCACCGATGAAGGGCGGTTTTGTGGGCATGCCGAAGTATTCATACTCGGTAAGAACCCAGGAGATGATCGCCCCCTCCTGCAACACCTCCACCCAGTCGTCTGTCTCGATAAAACAGCGGGAGCAAAAAGATCGAGCCGGTACGAGCACCCTGTCGCACTTGGCACAGCGGGTTCCGTAGATTATCTCGTCTTTGAGCCCTTCAAAAAAACGAGTCCATGTCGGCCCGTAGGCATTTTCATACGTAATGGCAACCTCGTCCTCCAGTATTAAGTAATCACGTTTATTTTCCATCGCTCTTCCCTCCTCCACGCTACGAGACAGGCTCAAAATACTTGATATCAAGCATATGGCCCTTTTTCTCATCGTTCCATGCCGCCCTTACCCGTGTACCCCTTTTGATCGCCGATGATACCTCGTCACGATCGCCCATTTCGATACCCCCGATGAGGTGCAGGAAATTGCAATCTGTCCCGTCGAGTTTTATAAGGGCAAGAATTACCGGCGGTTTTCCGGGCATTCCGAAAAATTCTCTATCCGTATATGCCCAGGAAACAACCTCTCCCTCTTGGGATACCTCAACCCACTCGTCTAAATTCGCGAGACAGCCGGGGCAGAAACTCCTAGCAGGTACGAAGGTCTTCTTGCATGAGGGACAGATCGTGCCGAATATCTTCCCCTCCTCCAGTCCATTGTAAAATCTGGTAAATGACGGGCCTGCCGCATATTTGTGTGGAAGCCTGATTACATTGCTGATTGTGTAAAAATCTTTCTTCATAGCCACCCCCCTACTTCTCTGATCCGAGAATCATAACGCCGTTATACTGATCGACGCCGCCCATGGCATGGGCGAGAGATAATTTTGCACCGGGAATCTGATGGTCTCCCGCCTGTCCCGTCACCTGAAGAGCCGCCTCGGCGGCTCTGTTGAGTCCCGTCGCACCGATCGGATTGGTGCAGAGTGTCCCCCCCGAAGGATCGCAGGGGAGTTCTCCCTCTCGCGAAAATACTCCCTTCAGAACAAGGTCACAGGCTTCACCAAAATCACAGAAACCGAAACATTCATAATAAAGCATTTCCTGGTAGGTGAATGGGTTGTATACTTCGGCCACATCCAGTTCTTTTCTGGGGTTTGTTATTCCCGCCATATCGTATGCCTGTTTTGCCGCATCTATGGCGCACTGCCATATGGCCTTCTCGCTATCACCAAACCAGTACTCCTCCCCGCTGTAACCGACACCCTTCACCCAGGCAGGCTTCAGCCCATATTTCTTCACCATCTCCTCTGAGGCGAAGATCATCGCGCAGGCACCATCCGAATTGGGGCATACATCCCACAAACGTATCGGATAGGTAATGATCCTAGCATTGTTAACCTCTTCCGGGGTGAGTCTCTTTTTGATATGTGCATAGGGATTGTCAAAGGCGTCGTTGTGATGATCGATTGACAACCGTGTCGCCGCCGCCCTTACCTTGTCTTCGGGTATCCCGAATTTCACTGACCATTCCTGGCACTGCATGGAAAATACTCCCGGAGCCCCGGCGATAAAGTACCGCTGGTAGAAAGGCTCGACAACCGTTGTCATAGTTGCCTGCGAGTCCCCTTCATTCATCTTTTCCGACCCCACTACCAGAACCAGGTCAGCCATTCCGGAGGCTACCCAGTAATAACCGGTAAAGGCCAGAGAGATCCCCGTCGACCCGCATGTCTCGGTTTTCATGATCGGTTTTCCCACTGATCGCAGCACCTCGGCAAAGTAGAAGTGGGTAAGCGCAACGCCCTCCATCATGGAGGGCATCGTGCCCGAGACTACCCCCTCAATATCGTTGGGCGATATTCCCGTATTCTCAAAGACGGCATCCACCGCCTCTTTGACGAGTTCCGGATAGGTGACGTCAAACCTTCTCCCATGGTGTGTCTGTCCTGATCCTATTATTGCAACTGGTCTCCCCATAGCGTCCTCCTAACTGCCTATGATAGCCACGGCATGGCATTGTCCTGCGAAACCGTGCGTTGAATGGGCCAAAGCCGTGTTTACCTGTTTATCAAGCTGCCGCTCACCCGCCTGTCCCCGTATCTGCAGGAATCCTTCGGCAAGACGGTAGAGCCCTCGTGAGACATAGGGATTCATGGCAAGGACACCGCCCGAAGGATTGACAGGAATATCGCCATTCATTCCTGTTGCGCCGCTCTCCAGCAACTTTCCACCTTCTCCCCGGCCACAGAAGCCAAGATCCTCGCACCAGAGCAACTCCTGAAAAGCATAGGGCTCGCACACCTCGGCAACATCGATCTCTTTTTTCGGGTCCTTGATTCCCGCCGCATCGTAGGCCCTTTTGGCCGCATTTGGGAGCTCGCCTTCGAGAAGATCCCTGTCTCCCAGATAGAAACCGTCGATGGAGGAACCGTAGCCTTTGAACCATACGGGCTTGTCCGTCAGTTTCTTCGCCAGCTCTTCCTTGGCCAGAACCATCGCGATAATCCCTTCTGATTTCGGGGCACACTCCATCGCCTTCAGCGGATCCATCACAACCTCCGAGGCAAGGACATCGTCAAGACCCACCTTCTTTTTCACATGGGCGTAAGGGTTCCCCAGCGCGTTTTTGAGATTTTTCACCACAACTCCGGCGCACTGTTCCTCGGTTATACCGAAGCGATCCATATACTCGCGCTTCTGCAGCGCTGCCGCGATCGTCTCATTTAACCCTATCTGTCTCTGGTAGAAGGGATCGGTGAAAAAGTGTGTCAGCACGTCATTTTCGGGATTCTCAGATCCTTTGCAGACGCCAAGAACGAGGGCCGTATCATAATTGCCGGAAAGTATGCGCATTACCGCATAAATGAAGGCAAACAATGATTCTCCGTCCTGCCGGGAACCGTTCTTCAGAAAGGCGGCGCCCGCATCCCAGTAATATGAATTTGCGCACGACATACCTCCGTGAAACACATCCGATGAAGCACTGATGACGGTGCCAATGTCATCACGGGAAACTCCCGATTTATCAAGGACTTCCTTTGATATTTTAAAAACCTGATCGAGGAAGTTATCCTTGGTTTCGGCGCCCGGTGTCATGGCAACTTCAACTATTCCAACCCGATTCGTCATAATCGACCTCCTTTTGTTTAAACCTATCTGCCAATAATATACCTGTAGGGATCAACCTCTTCCCTCAGTATGCGCAACTCTTCTTCTGTCGGGGGTTTTGTGTCCACTATCCTGGGTGTCTGAAGAAGTTCGAAACCGCAATTTTCCTGTATGTCTTCAAAGGAATACCCAGGATTGGCGGATATTACCCTCATGCGCTTGCTCTCCGACTCAAAATCCATAACCCCCATATTGGTAATGATCTTGTAGGGTCCAGCATCAAGCGGCAGGCCGGCCCTCGCCCTGGAATCGCCCCCTTTGATCCAGCCCGGCGTGGTGATGAAATCAACCTTCTCGACAAACCGTTTTGCATCCTGGACCGTGAGGACTATCATTCTCCAGCAGAAT